>Ga0082212_10000926_pt1 | contig 43115 bp, 36 predicted proteins | sample TergutNt197P3_FD_71548 | JGI IMG/M metagenome (GOLD analysis project Ga0082212, IMG submission 71548) | Neocapritermes taracua P3 segment gut microbial communities from Petit-Saut dam, French Guiana - Nt197 P3 | ecosystem: Host-associated > Arthropoda: Insects > Digestive system > Gut ...
TGGAACATTTTTACGGGACGAATCTCGTTTTGATCAACAAGAGCGAAACTCCGGCCGATGGCAGGGCGCAGCTGGTCATACGCGATGCCATCGGAACAGTGCTTGGGACGGTGTAGGAATAGCCATCATGAAAAAATCATTGTTGATCAATATTGGAATATGCCTGTTTATATGCATGATAATAGTCGTTTTTGAGGCGTTTTGGGGCAATGAGGCCGTCAATAATGTCTTGCTGGGCATTTATTTTTGCGTTCCTGTGGGAATGGTTGTTTTGACAATCATCGAATTGGCGCTGTACAAAAAAAATCAGCGTTACATTCACATTGTGGATATAATAAAGTTCGACGTGTTTTTCATACTGGCATTGTTGTCGCTGGTCGCGGAAGGCGCGAAAGCATTGGATATCTCAATAAATATCGGACTTGGCGACATCATAGCGGGGCTGGCGACTTTAGTGGCCCTGGACCGGGTTTTGGTTTTCGCGAAAATAGCGTTCGTAAAAAAATTTAGCGAAAATGCCGATGCCGAAAAAAAAGAATGATGTTTCAAAGGGGCAATCAAAAATGAGGGGCATGATGACAAAAGTCGATGCGGCGGTGCATAAACTGCTAAAAAAAGACGGCCGGCAAAGCGAGATGAATGGCGTCGCCGAATATATTGTAAGCGCGGTAATTTGCCTGAATGTGGCTCTCATTATTTTTGAGAGCGTCGAAGCGGAAAGCAACGGCGGCATCATAAATATTTTCAGATGGGCCTTCTTTGCGTTTTTTCTTGTTGAATATATTTTGAGGATATGGATCGCCGATATTGCGGACGGTGAAAAATCGCACCCGATCAAATCGCGCCTCGGGTATATATTGTCTTTCAGGGGTCTGATCATTTTACTCGCTCTGCTGCCGACTTTGCTTGTCGGAACTGTCATGGATTTTCGCATATTCCGGGCATTGCGGCTTATCAGGATCACGCAGCTTAAAATTTTGCAGCGCCAAACGGATATACTCATAAAAGTCATAAAACTAAAGGGCAGACAGCTTTTGGCATCTGTTTTGATAGTCTTCATATTCATAATAATATCGGGCGTCATCATTTGCGATTTGGAATATGAGGCTCAACCCGAGGTCTACGATAATATACTAAAAGGTGTCTGGTGGGCTGTTTCGGCAATTACGACGATCGGTTACGGCGATATACATCCCATATCTCCGATAGGGAAAATTTTCGGTTCATTGATATCCGTTTTCGGCATTTTTTTGATGGCGATACCCATCGGGATTTTGACTTCGGGTTTTTTTGAAGTGTCCAAAAAGATCGAATCCGAATCGGAGCCGCAAAACGAAAAACAAATATAAAAATATAAAAAAAACAAATCTCAATTTATGCCCCATTTTAAAAAATCGAATGCGTTGGCTTGATCGCGCCATTCATCGGCAAATTTTTTGCCGTCGTCCGGGCTCTTGAATATGGGTATCCCGCCCGTGGTCGATGGCCGCGTGCAGACGCAGGCCGCCACGCAGCTCGCGATATCTATGGTCAAATCGTCGAATCGTATACATTCGCCGTTTTGCGCGATGTATTGCGAGGCCAATGAAGCTGAAAAAGCGTCGCCCGCGCCGTTTGGGTTGATTTGGCTTTTGGGAACTTCAAAAACTGGACGGTCGGGGGCTATGCCATAATGCGCCGGGCTATTGAAATCGCCGCTGTAATGCATTCCCCCGTCCGCGCCTTTTGTCACGACGAAATGGGCGAAGCTTTCGACCACTTTTTGCTTGTTGTCGTCGCTTTGGAGTTCGTCGAATTCGCTTTCGTTGACTGTGGCGATCACGTTTTCAAACCCTTTTAAAAATTGCGCGTTTCCGGCATTTAATTCTTCGCGCATTTCCGTCATGTCGATTTTGGACGAGATGTAAACCACGAGCCGGTTTTTGCCAGACAATTTTTTTATGGCCTTCCAAGTGATCCAGGGGTTGTTCGCATTGGCCACGACCCCGCCTATTATATCCCCGCCCTCGAGGGCGGCTAAATCTTTTGAGGAAAGCGTTTCCGCCGCCCCCCGGTAGATCAAGTAGGTTATATTCCGTTTCCCTCCAAATTCGAACGACAAAACCAAGCTGCATCCGGTGTTTGCTTCGTCGTCGAAGCGAATCAAATCCGTTTCAATCCCGCTATCGGCCAAACGATTCAACAAAATTTCGCCGTTTTTGTCCGGTTTGCCATTTTTACCCCCGATTTTCGCCAAAATCTTGCAGCCCAATTCGGGATTTCCCGCATTCAGCCTTTTTATCCCGGCCGATGTGTTGTATGCTCCGCCGCCCGCCGTTTTGGCAGCTTCGGCGTTTTTGACCCCGAACGCGATTTTGCCCAGCCCGGCGACTTCCGCGTCTTCCGCATTTGAAAAATCCACCTCAACGCTATTTTCTTTTGCCGCATATATGGCCGGACTTTTCAGCTTCAATTTTTTGCCGTGTATTTTGTTTTCCAATAAATGCTTTTGCCCTTCGCTGAGTTCGCTTAAAATCGCGGTGCATTCATAAGTCATGTCGAGCAATGTGGAGCCTGTTGAAACAATCGTTTTTTTGCCCATTTTTATATCCTCCGGTTTTTGGATGCTGCGGCGGCCAAAAGAGGCCGCCTTGCATATGTCATATTTTCAAAATTTCGGAATATGCGTCAAGTATCGGGTCGCCGGAAGTTTTGCCCGCATTGGATAAGATCTTTTCCGCGAGTTTTTTTCCAAGTTGAACCCCTTCCTGGTCGAAGCTGTTCACATTCCAGGCAAAGCCCTGGAACATGATTTTGTTTTCATAGTGGGAGAGCAGCGCCCCCAAGCTCTCCGGTGTGAGCTTTGCCCCGTATATCAGGCTTGACGGCCTCCCACCCGGGAAGTTTTTGTTTTCATCCGGATCGCTTTTTCCGTTTGCGAAAGCGGCGATCTGCGCGGCGAGATTGGCTTTCAGCTTGCTTTGGCTCGTAGAGCCGTCCGTTTCAATGTCGTCTTTTCGCTGGCTCTGCATGAAGCCGATGAACTGGATCGGCACGATGTCGGTTCCCTGATGCAAAAGCTGATAGAATGAATGCTGCCCGTTGGTGCCCGGCTCGCCGAAAATCACAGGTCCGGTGGAATAACTGAGAACTTGCCCGTCGCGGTTCACCCGTTTGCCGTTGGATTCCATGTCGAGCTGCTGCAAATGCGCGGAAAACCTCGAAAGCGCCTGGCTGTATGGCAATATCGCCAAATAGGGATACCCGAGAAAATTGCGTTCCCAAACGCCGATCAGAGCGTCGAGCAAAGCGGCGTTTTTTAGCATATCCGGCTCCAGGGCATCCTTGTCGGCGGCATTGGCGCCGACGAGAAACCGGCCAAACACATCGCTTCCGTAGGCGAGCGACAAAATGACGCCGCCCACAGCCGAAGAGGACGAATAACGTCCGCCTATGCTGTCATCGAAGAAAAACGCATTTAAGTAGTCGGGGTTGCCGGCGAGCGGACTCGTCTCGCTGGTGACTGCGACCATGTGCTTCGCCGGGTTCAGCCCCGCTTTTTCCAATTTGCTTTTGATGAAGATCTCATTTGTGAGCGTCTCCTGCGTGGTGCCGCTCTTACTGACCAATATGAAAAGCGTCTCGTCCAATGGGAGCGAAGATGCTATTTTCGAGGCATCGTCCGGGTCCACGTTGGAAATGAATTCGGCGCGATAATGCGTCCGCGCTTCCCCTTCGGCCCAATTTTCCAAGGCGATCGAGAGCATCCTCGGGCCGAGGTCGGAGCCGCCTATCCCGATTTGGCAGAAGGCGGTGTAGCGCTTGCCGCGAGCGGGCACGATCTCCCCCAAACGAACCATGTCGGCAAATTCAAAGACGCGCCTAAGCTCTTTTTGGTAAAATTCCCCTAAGTCCCTGCCTTCATCGTCTTTCACGGCCGTTCCCAAGGCGGATTTCCCGTCGGGGCTCCGCAAAAGAGGGTGCAAAACCCGTCGTTGCTCACCGATATTCATTATTTCGCCTCCGAGAAGCGCTTTGTACTGCTCGATGAGCCCTTGTTCGTCCGCCAGCGACCGGAGCTCTTCCAGCACAGGCTCGGTCACAGATTTTGCGGCATAATTGTACTCGAGACCCTCGGCCATCGGGATATTGAATTTTTTGATCCTGTCACATGTCAGAATATTTTTAAAATCGAAGGTTTTGCATGCGGGGGCGAGTTTTTGCAGTTTGCCATATGCGGCTGTTTTATCCAAGTTTGCGTACATAGTTTTTGATACATCCTTTCATTACGATATTTTTATTATACCACAATATTGTATAAATCGCTTCATTTCGATTTTAATTCATCCATGAAATTTTCCCTCCTGTTAATTCAAATCAACGCTTGCAAATTTGTTTTGGATGTGCTATTATATTACCAGATTCCATATCGATAATGCAAGCGTTTTTTGCGAAGTTTGAAAATATCCGCGTTTGTGAATAATTCATAAAAATAATTCGCAAACATGAGGTTGGGATTGAACCGGAGGAAAAACAAATGGCGACTGCTGTTGAAATGCACACCATATCTTTATCCAACAAAATTAACGAAAAAATGGAGAAAATCAATATGTCAAACGAAGAGCTCGCCAGCAGGGTAGCTGCGCTTGACATAAAAATAGCGCCTAATACAATCAGCAAAATCAGAAAATTCGAGGATAAGCTGAACGCGGAAATGGAAAATTTAGCGAAAAAGTCGAAATATTACAAAAAAATCTATGCCGATTACAGCCCCAAAGCGGCTCATGTCGCAGCCATATTCCAAGTGCTCGGCATAGATGAAATTCCGGGGATAAACGCGGATTTCAACCTGACACGCTCGGAAGCCCCGGAGCCCGTAAATGCCGATTGCATAAAAAACGCCCCCGATTTTATCACGGATCCGAAAAACAAGGCGTTTTGCGGATATGTAGACAAAATTTTCGATTTTTTCTTCTTGGGCACCGTTTCAAAAAAACGCGAGCTCATTCAGGGCGCCATGAGCCTGTCCGGCAATGGCAATGATTGCGAAGTCGAAATAGCCATCAAAAACACCAAGGACAACATAAGCCCGTTCGACAAAAAATATGTCGGAAAAATGGTCATATCCAAAATACAGCACGCATGCTACTGCACATTGGTCAACGCGGATCTGGCCGAAATATGCAGCATTGTATTTTATCACCACAGATACAGTTCCGACCAAAACGGTTTGCGGGCAAGGCTTGGGCTGGCCACCACGGTCAGCGCGGGGGAGGAAAAGAGGCCGACCTCCCACAGGGTGCTGATTTGCGAAAAAGGGATAATCGAAACGGACGAAAAAAGAGAATTTGTCAAATCGCAGCTGCGCATGAACAAATCGGAGATAGTGATTTCGGAGGAAAATTTCGACGAAATCGCGAAAAAAGAAAATTATGCCGACATAATGGGGATAATAAAAAAGAGGGCGTTTCCCGTGAAGCCGTATTATGTGATTTCCGACAGCGATGTGCTGAGCGTCGAAAACTATGACCCTTCGATAGATCGTTTCAAATGCATAGCGACGCTTTCTTTGCTCAAAAACGAATCGATCGCCCACCGCAACAATAAAATCGGCAAAACGGCTGACAGAATTGTCTACGACTATCTGTTCACATAACAAACGATATTTTTAAACGAAAGGAAAGAAAAAAATATGCATAACAATGATATCGGGGTGATATACAGCCTGCATGAGCTTTTGGAGCGCGGGCCGGATAAATTATTTGATTTGGATATAGGCTGCGTTCAGCTCAATGCCTGGAACACGGAGCTTTACACGGAAAAGAACGCCGATGCCGTAAAGAGAATGCTGAAAGGCAGGATCAGGATTTCGTCATTCTGGGCGGGCTGGAGCGGGCCCGCAACATGGGATCATATCGACGGGCCGCATACCCTCGGCCTTGTCCCCCCCGCTTTCCGGCATCGGCGCATGGAAGAGCTGCTAAAAGGCGTGGATTTCGCGCATATGCTCGAAACCGCCAACATGGCCACGCATATGGGATTCATACCCGAGCAGCCGTCGTTTCCGGAGTACCGCGGGGTTGTCGGGGCAGCGAAGCATATCGCAGCCCATTGCAAAAGCATGGGGATATATTTCAATTTTGAAACAGGCCAGGAGACCCCCGCGACATTGATGAGATGCATAAAAGATATCGGCCTGGACAATGTCGGAATCAATTTCGACCCCGCGAACCTGTTGCTTTACGGGCGCGGCAACCCCGTCGACGCAATCGACATTTTCGAGGGCTATATCAGGGGCGTGCACGTAAAAGACGGAGACTATCCGTCGGGAGATTTCTATTTGTTAGGCCATGAAAAAAAAGTCGGCGAGGGATCGGTCAACTATCCGGTTTTTCTTCCGAAGCTGCTGAGCCGGGGATACAAAGGCGATTTGTATATCGAGCGCGAAATATCCGGCGAACAGCAAATCAAAGATATAAAAGATACGATCGTCTATATTAAAAATTTTTTATAAAAGGAGAGGCATATTTATGTTAAAAGCAGGGCTTATCGGCATAGGGGCGATGGGAAGGGGCCATCTTGAAAATTACATAAGGATGAAAAAAGAAAATGACTGCATCGATCTGGTCGCCGTCTGCGATATCGACGAAAACAAATTCAAAAACACAAAAATCGATTTCAACATTGAAAATGTGGGCGCGGGCGAGTATGATTTTTCGGCGTTTAATTGCTACACGGACGCCGAAGAAATGCTTTCAAAGCAAAAACTCGATCTGGTTTCGATTGCGCTGCCGACTTATCTTCACTGCGAATATGCGGCGAAATGCCTTGACAGAGGCATAAACGTGTTCTGCGAGAAGCCCATGGCGCTAAACCCCGGACAGTGCGGGCAAATGATCGAAGCCTCAAGGCGCAGCGGCAAAAAGCTGATGATAGGGCATTGTTTGAGATTTTGGGGCGAATATGAGGCCGTAAAAGGCATCATAGATTCGGGCGAATACGGCAAAGCGGTCGCGGCATATTTTTACAGGGGCGGGGGCACCCCGATCTGGAGCTACAACAACTGGCTGCTGAGGCGCGAATGCGGCGGCGGCGCGCTGCTCGACCAGCATGTCCACGATGTGGACACCATAAACTATTTTTTCGGAATGCCGAAAGCGGTGAGCGCGCTCGGCAGGACGATGTTCGAAGGCAGCAGCTACGACACGGTCACCGCGCAGTATATATACGACGACCGCAAAGCGGTAAATGCACAGGATGACTGGGCGCTGGCCTATGGCGGGTTTGCAATGGCATTTCGCGTGAATTTCGAAGGAGGGTCGATCGCCATGTCCGAAGACGGCGGTTTTATCGCGGCTAAAAAAGGCGAAAAGCCATACACCCCATCGCATAGCAAAGAAAATGCGTACTACAAAGAAATAAAATATTTTGCGGATTGCATCATAAACGAAAAGCCTGTTTTGATAAATCCTCCCGAAGATTCGATGAACACAATAAAAATCGTCATGGCCGAGATAGAATCCGCGGATAACGGCGGGATTATCGTCGATGTCAAATAAATCATGAAAAACGAATGGAGGAACGGAAAATGAAAATATCAAAAATGGCCATTATGGCGCTATTGTGCCTCGTTTTTGTTTTGCCGCTTTTCGGATCCTGCGGAGATGACAGCGGCAAAACAGAAGAAAAAAATCCGGTCGAGGGGGAAAATTTAAACGGCGGCGCCGGAGCAAATGAAAAAGATCCCGATGCGCCGGATTTGCCCGCGAATTTGGACATGGGCGGAAAGATATTCACGGTGCTCGGATATGTGGGCTGGGGAGGCGACGAAATCAAGGCCGATATCGCCGCCGAGGAACTGACCGGGGATCCCATCGAAGATGCCGCTTTCGACAGAAGGATAAAGCTCGAGCAGCTGTTCAACGCCGAGTTCAGGGTGCTAAACGCGGAAAACCATGAAGACGCAGTCGACAGATTGCGCAGCGCCGTGCTTGCCGGAGACGACACTTATGATTTTGCCATGACGGCTTGCACAAATTTCACCTCGCTTCTTTCGGGAGACTATCTGATGGATTGGTCGAATCTGGCTTATGCGGATATGGACAAGCCCTACTGGGACAAAAATTTTTATGAATCCATGTCGGTTTTGGGCAAACATTACGCGGCAAACGGAGACGTTTCCAAAAGAGGGCTGCAGTGCGTTTGGATCATGGCATTCAACAAGGAAATGATAGCGGGCAACCAATTTGAATCCCCGTATGAATTGGTCAAAGCCGGCCAGTGGACTTATGACAAGATGCACGAAATGGGCAAATCGGTAGCCAAGGACTTGAACGGCGACGGAAAAATGACCCTTGAAGACGATTTATGGGGCATAAACTACAACGGCGACACCATCATGGGCATAATCAACTGCAGCGGAATCAAAATTGCCGAAGTCAACAGCGAGGGAATACCGGAGCTGACGATCGCCGGCGAGTCGAATCTGGAGAAACTTGCGAAGATATACACCACCATGAGAGACCAAACATATAGCATAGACACGCTTTTCAAAGTCGGAGGCGGGGTTACCGGATACGGAAACACAGATATCCTGGAAGCTGAAAGATGCCTGTTCGCGGCGATTCCTTCGCATAATGTGACCGAGCTCAGGACGATGGAACTCGATTTCGGGATAATACCGTACCCGAAATGGGACGCGGCCCAGGCCAACTATACCCCGTATACGGTGGGCAGCTACCATCCCGTGATGAGCGTGCCGAAAACCAACGACGATCTCGACAATACGGGAATAATTTTGGAAATGATGGCTTATGAAGGGATGAAAACCCTCATACCCGCTTTCTACGAGAGCCTTCTCAAAACAAAAACCGCGCGGGATGAAGAATCGGCCGAAATGATCGACTTCATTTTCGGAAATTTGAGCTACGATATCGGTAATATGTATAATTTCGGCGGGATCGTCGGCGTGTTCGGGTACGAAATGTCCACTAACCTGCGGGCGAACATAGTATCGACAATCGAAAAAAATTCAAGCAAATGGCAAAGCGCGATAGACAGCATGATCGCCGACATACAAAAAAACGATTAAATGATCACAGCCCGCAAAGCGCGTCGATTACCGCCACGGCGTTTTCCACGGGAGTTTCGGGCTGGAAGGGCTTGGCGGGGGCGAGTATGTATCCGCCGCCTTTGCCCATCTCCTTCATTAATCGGCCTATATGCTCCTTTATTTGATCCGGCTCCCAGAAAGGTATCACGCTCTGGCTCCCCAGCGTGCCCCAAAATCCTATCTTGTCCCCGAATTCCTTTTTCAGCTTGAATGGATCCATGCCGTAAGCCTCGGGCTGGACGCTTTCGTGCATATCGAGCCCTATCTCGATGAGATCGGGATATATGTCATATATGCTGCCGCAGCTGTGGCTTATCGCGTATTTGCCCTGCTCGTGGACTTTGGCGTACACTTTTTTCCAGGCGGGCTTTATGAATTTGCGCCATTTTTCCGGCCCGATCAAGATGCCCTGCTGCGAGCCCCAGTCGTCGCCGAACAAAAATGCGTCGGCTTCCACGTCAGCGCAGTATTCCACCATCTGCACGTACAGCTCCGTGATCCGCTCCACGAGCTCTGCGTAAAAATCTTGCTCCGCCGCCACGTCGCACATCGTCTCCTCAAAGCCCCTGATGCGCCAGGTCTGTTCAAATATGCCCCAGCCCATGTTGATCACCCTGAACAAATGCGGGTTTTTTTCGTTTTGCTCTTTGGCATATTTTTTGAGTCCGGATTTTTCGGCATCGCCGACAAAGTCGTTCAGGGTGGGGAAAGCGTAGCCCCCAAACGAAGGATCCGGCAGCACCGGGGCTTCGAGATGCCAGGGCAGCTTTCCGGTGTACCAGATCGAGCCGAACACGTCGCGCGCGTAATGGGGCTTTCCCTCAATCGGTTTTTCGCCGGTGGTGCTTATCCCAAATGGGGAATGCATGAAGCGGCGCGTTCTTTCAAACCAGTTTCCGCCATAATGTTTGTTCACTTTTTCCTGCAGCACGGGGCAGTCGAAGCCGATCGTGTACGGCACCACGTTTTCCGGGTTCCCTTTGTGTTCCATTGTGTCGAGCATTATTTCTCTCTCGGTCATATAATTTATCCTCCTGCGTTTAATTTTTGATTTGCGCTTGGAATTTAGTTTCTGACAACTGACAACTGGCAATTACTTGCTGATGTGTTCCGTGTTTATGAAAGCGGCCACCACAGCTTTGTTTATACCGTCCCCGTCGTATATCGGCTTGACCCTCATCAGATATTTTCCGTATTGCCCGCTTGGATCCCTGAGCCTTATTATATACGGGCTGTCCGCCATTTCGCGCTTTCGTATGTCCTCGAAATTCGTCACTTCCTCATAAAGGGACAAATCGTCGCCGTGTATCAGGCTTTCGAATTTTTTTTGGTCGGCATCCGCGCCGCTGTCAGATCCAAGGCCGAGCTGCGAGCGCCCGTTTTCGCTCATGTAAAAGCAGCTGCGGCTGTAATCGTAACACACGGCGAATACGGGGCCAAGCTCAAAAAGCAAATCGAGCTGCGCGGTGATTATGCTTATCTTTTCGGCAAATTCGCCGAATTCCCTGTCGTAGCCGCTGCACAAATCATTTGAGTTTTTTATCGCGGCGCTGAGGTTCTTGCGTTTTTTGGTGCCGACAAAATACAGCGACGCGAAAATCACAAGAAGCGCCGAAACCACGCATATGGCTATAATTTCGAAATTTTTCAACGGCTCCCCCCCCTTTTGCGTGCAACGAAATTTATTTAATTATATCATAAAAAATTTAATTATTGTTGATATTTTGAAACATTTTTGTTGTAAAATGTAAATAACGCTTTAATTGCAAATTTTGCATTAAAAAATTTTGGAGGTATTTATTCATGTCATTTAAAATCGCGTTTATCGGGGCGGGGAGCATAGGCTTCACGAGGACCCTTCTGGCCGATCTTCTGTCGGTCCCCGAATTCAAAGGGTGCGAAGTGTCGTTTATCGACATAAACCAAAACAATCTGGACATGGTTTCCGCGCTCTGCCAAAAGGACATCGAGGCAAACGGGCTCGACATCAAGATCCACTCGACTTTAAACCGCAGGGAAGGCCTGGAGGGCGCCAAATACGTGATAAGCTGCGTTCGGATAGGCGGGCTCGAGGCTTTCGAAACGGATATCAACATCCCGCTCAAATACGGGGTGGATCAGTGCGTGGGCGACACTTTGTGCGCCGGGGGGATCATGTACGGGCAGCGCGGGGTGAACGCCACTTTGGATTTTTGCAAGGACATAAAGGAAGTGTGCGAAGACAAAGCCTTGTTTTTGAACTATGCCAACCCAAATTCCATGATGACCTGGGCCGCCAACCATTACGGCAAAGTGAACACCATAGGCCTGTGCCACGGGGTGCAGGGCGGCCACTGGCAAATAGCCGACGCATTGGGCCTAAAACAAGACGAAGTCGATATAATCTGCGCGGGAATAAACCACCAGACATGGTACATCCAGGTGAAACACGACGGCGAGGATCTAACCGGAAAAATATTGGAAGCCTTCGAAAGGCACCCTGTCTATTCAAAAACCGAAAAAGTGAGGATAGACATCCTGCGGCGCTTCGGGTATTATTCGACGGAATCCAACGGGCATCTCTCGGAATATGTGGCATGGTACAGGAAGCGCCCGGACGAGATAGCTGACTGGATAGATTTGGGGGCCTGGATAAACGGGGAGACCGGAGGATATCTGAGGGTCTGCACCGAAGGGCGCAACTGGTTTGAAAGCGATTTTCCCAACTGGCTCGCCGGCGAAAGCAAGAAATACGACGGCACGCAGCGCTCCGCCGAACACGGCTCGAGGATTATCGAGGGGCTGGAAACGGGCAGGGTGTACAGAGGGCATTTCAACGTGGTGAACAACGGCTGCATCACAAACCTCGATGACGACGCCATAGTGGAGGTGCCGGGATATGTGGACAAAAACGGGGTGAGCATACCAAAAGTCGGCGATCTTCCCCTTGGCTGCGCCGCGGTATGCGCACAGAGCATAAACGTGCAGAGGCTCGCCGTCACGGCGGCTGTCAATGCCGACCGGAACCTATTGATCCAGGCCATGATGCTCGACCCGCTCACGGGGGCCGTGTGCAACCCGGGCGAAATAGACCAGATGACCGACGAAATGCTCGTGGCCTGCGAAGAGTGGCTGCCGCGCTACAAAGAGGAGATAACGAAGGCGAAAACAAGGCTGGAAAATCCAAAAATACAAATCAAAGAGGGATATGCGGGAGCGGCGAGGCTGCACACCAAAACCGTGGAGGAAATGGCTGCGGACAGGGCAAAAAAATAATAGAGATAAAGATATGGAACTTTGGTTTTCTGAATATCACTCGAAAAGGGTGAAATATTCGATAAAAGTGGACAAACAGCTGCACAGCGAAAAAAGCGATTTCCAGAGGATAGACATTTTTTATTCGAAAGAATTTGGAAATATTTTGACCTTGGACGGGTTTTTGATGGTGGCCGAAAAAGACGAATTCATTTACCACGAAATGATCACTCATGTGGCTTTGGCGGTCGGGCTGGATATGATAAAAGACGTATTGGTCATCGGGGCGGGCGACGGCGGCACAATCAGGGAACTCGCCAAATACAGCGCCATCGCCCATATGGACATGGTGGAAATCGACGAGGCGGTGGTTTCGGCGTGCGTCAAATATCTGCCGCAGACCGCTTGCAAGCTATCTGACCCGAGGCTCGCGATATTTTATGAGGACGGGCTCAAATTCGTCAGGAAAAAAAAGGACGAGTACGATCTGATCATCATAGATTCCACCGACCCGTTCGGGCCGGGAGAAGGGCTTTTCACAAAAGAATTCTACGGAAACTGCTATAACGCGCTAAAAGAAAACGGAATACTCATAAACCAGCACGAAAGCCCCTTTTACGAAAACGACGCCAAGGCGGTTACGAGAATAAACAAGAGGATGAAATCTGTTTTTCCGGTGAGTCTGGTATATCAGGCGCACATACCCAGTTATCCTTCGGGGCATTGGCTGTTTGGTTTCGCCTCCAAAAACCTGCACCCGACCGGGCAGCTCAAAGCCGAAAGCTGGAACGCTTTGGATATAAAGACGAAATATTACAACACCGAGCTGCACCGGGGGGCTTTCGCGCTGCCAAATTACGTAAAGGAATTATTGGAAGATGAGCTGTGACCATTTTATCGGCTGCGCGGGCGGGTATGGAGAGAGCGGGATCGTGATTTTCGGGGCTCCCTTCGACGGCACCGCTTCATACCGCCCCGGGGCGAGGTTTGGCCCGGGGGCGGTCAGAAACGAAAGCTACTCAATTGAAACCTACAGCCCCTACCAAAACAGAGACTTGGGGGACATGAAAATTTTCGACTCCGGGGATCTTGAGCTTTGTCTTGGAAATGCCGGCAGGGCGCTTTGTCAAATCGAAGAATTTGCGGTGAAAATATTTTCGGACGATAAGTTCCCGGCGATGATAGGCGGCGAGCACCTTGTGAGCTTGGGCGCGGTTCGAGCGGCTTTTAAAAAATATCCGGAGCTCTGCATAATCCATTTTGACGCGCACGCCGACATGAGAGACGACTATATGGGCGAAAAACTCTCCCACGCGACCGTGATGAGGCGGTGCCATGAATTATTGGGCGACCGGAAAATTTTTCAGTTCGGGATAAGGAGCGGGGAGCGCGGCGAGTTTGAGTTTTCAAAAAAACATCAATTCATAAACAAATTCGATTTTGCCGGGCTAAAACGGTCGATGGAGAAAATAGGAAACAGCCCCGTGTATTTCACGCTCGACCTCGATGTTTTGGATCCCGCCGATTTGCCGGGGACGGGAACCCCCGAAGCGGGCGGAGCGGGTTTTGGCGAATTGCTTTCGGCTGTTTTCGAAGCGACAAAACTCAACCTTGTCGGTTTTGACATGGTTGAGCTCTCGCCTCCCTGCGACCTTGGCGGCCGGTCGGTTTGCCTCGCGTGCAAGCTGCTCCGCGAGGTCTTGTTGGCGGTGAAAAAATAAATAAGGGAGAAAAAAACATGGCGAAAACTTTGATTATAGGGGCGGGGGGTGTGGCCTCCGTAGTGGTTTTCAAGTGTTGCCAAAATTCCGGGGTGTTTGACGATATAATGATCGCCAGCAGGACGAAGTCGAAATGCGACCATTTAAGGCAGAAACTCGAAAATACCACAAAAACAAAAATAAGCACGGCGCAAATAGACGCGGATGACCAAACCGCGCTGACCGCGCTGATGAAGGAATATAAACCGGATTTGGTGATAAACGTGGCGCTGCCGTATCAGGATCTTGCGATTATGGAAGCCTGTCTCGCATCTGGGGCGCATTATCTCGACACGGCGAACTACGAGCCAAAAGACACGGCGAAATTCGAATATAAATGGCAATGGGCATACCGCGAACGATTTTTCAAAGCCGGGCTCACGGCGATCTTGGGCTGCGGGTTCGATCCCGGGGTGACCGGGGTGTTTTCGGCCTACGCCCAAAAACACCGCTTCGACCAGATCGATTATATCGATATATTGGACGCCAACGCGGGCGACCACGGCTACCCCTTCGCCACGAATTTCAACCCGGAGATAAATATAAGGGAGATAACGGCGAAGGGCAGCTACTGGGAAAACGGAAAATTCGTCGAAACCGAGCCCATGGAGATCAAAAGGACATATAACTTCCCTGAGATAGGCGAAAAGGAAATGTATCTTTTGCATCATGAGGAACTGGAATCGCTCGCATTGAATATAGGCGGAATTAAGAGAATAAGGTTTTTCATGACATTTTCCCAAAATTATCTCACGCACTTAAAGGTTTTGGAAAATGTGGGAATGACTTCGATAGTCCCGATCGAGTTCGAAGGCAGGCAGATCGTCCCCTTGCAATTTCTAAAGGCGGTTCTGCCGGATCCCGCATCGCTTGGCCCCAGGACCAAGGGGAAAACGAATATAGGCTGCATCTATCGGGGCATAAAAGACGGCAAGCCCAAAAATTATTATTTGTACAACGTGTGCGTCCACGAGCAGTGCTATGCGGAAGCGGGCTCGCAGGCGATATCGTACACCACCGGCGTGCCGGCGATGATCGGGGCGATGATGGTGCATAACGGCAAATGGAGGAGGGCGGGGGTATACAACGTGGAGCAGCTCGACCCCGACCCGTTCATGGAAGCCCTGAATAATTGGGGTCTTCCCTGGAACGAATGTTTTGAACCGGAGCTGGTGGACTGAGATGGATGAGCTGCAAGTCCCCACTCCCGCATATGTGATAGACGAGGCCAAAATCATAAAAAACCTCGAGATTTTGGAGCGCGTGCAAAAACGGACCGGGTGCAAGATACTGCTGGCGCAGAAGGCGTTCTCGATGTTTCGTCTCTATCCGAAAATAAAAAAATATCTTGCCGGGACCGTCGCGAGCGGGCTTTATGAGGCAAGGCTCGGCCATGAGGAGATGGGCGGGGAGACGCATATATTCTCGCCCGCCTATATCGATTCGGAATTCGACGAAATCGCGCAGATCTGCGGCCATATCATATTCAATTCCTTTGGCCAGCTCGATAAATTCAAAGCCAGGGCGAAAAACGCGCAGCTCGGGCTCAGGGTGAACCCCGAATATTCCGAGATAAAACATGCGATCTATGACCCCTGCGCGGCCCATTCGCGGCTCGGCGCCAAATTGGCCCAGCTCAAAAAAAACGGGCGGAGCCTGGAGTATATAGACGGGCTGCATTTTCACACGATGTGCGAACAGGATTCGGAGGTTTTGTGGCGCACGATTTTGGCATTCGATGAAAAATTCGGGGAGTTTTTAAAGCTTGAAAACATCAAATGGGTGAATTTCGGCGGAGGGCAGCATATCACGCGCGAGGGCTATGATATGGCGACGCTCGAAAAATCGATCATGTTCATAAAAGACAAATACGGCATCGAAGTCTATCTCGAGCCCGGCGAGGCGGTGGCGCTGGGCGCGGGGGTTTTGGTCTCGGCGGTGCTGGATATAACAGGCGACGACGATCTGCCCTGCGCGATTTTGGACGCATCGGCGGCCTGCCATATGCCCGATGTCCTGGAGATGCCATACAGGCCGGAGGCGCTCGGCGCGGGTTTGCCCGGGCAAAAAAAATATACCTACCGCCTGGGCGGAAACACCTGCCTTGCCGGGGATATAATCGGCGATTACTCGTTTGACGAAAAATTGAAACCCGGTGACAAAATCGTTTTTTTGGACATGGCGCACTACACGATGGTCAAAAACAACACATTCAACGGGGCAAGGCTGCCCTCGATTGTGCTGCTTGAAACAAATGGGCAAACAAGGACGATAAAAGAATTCGGCTACGGGGATTTTAAAATGAGGCTGTCGTAAGATTGACGGATAGGGAAAATTTTATGTATGCGGACACGATGCTTTTTGCAATAGGGATCACAGGAGCGGCCATAGCCGCCGTAAGCCTGATATATCTGATCGCTTCGTCGAAAAAAAACAAAAAGGTCGCGCAGAATGAATTCGACTTTGACGATACGGGCGAAGATTTTTCCGCGACCGACTTGGAACTGGAAGAAAAAGGCGCGTTTCCGGCAGGGGGGGAAGCCACCGAGTACGTGCCGTATGGCGAGCCGGAACAAAACGGCGCTTTTTTTGAAAAAACGCTCGAGGGGCTGTATGCAATAGAGGAGACGATCTATTCCGGCCCGATGAGCAAAGTGTTTTTGGCGCGGAGCCAAAAATTGAACAATAAATGCATAATCAAGTTCGTCACCCATGAAATAGGAAATGTGTCGTATGAGCACGAAAAGCTAAAAAATCTGTATCATCCGGGGCTGCCGAAGATAATAGATATTTTTACCGACGAAAACGGGATCTATCTCGTCGAAAGCTACATAGAGGGAAAAAATCTCGGCGAGATGATAAAAGAGGCGGCGGAGGCGAAAAAGCCGTTTGCCCCGCAGCTCATATTGGACTGGGCCAAACAACTCTGCGACATATATTCATATCTGCACAACCTGCCGGATTCGCCGATATACCATTTGGACATCAAGCCGGAAAATATAATGGTGACGCACGGCGACAGGCTCGTGCCGATCGATTTCGGCATATCGAAGCGCCAAAACGATGCCTCGAAAGCGATCGCCGCCGTTTCGCCCAAGTACGCCGCCCCCGAACAATTCGGAAAGACTCCGGATTTAAAATACAAAAAAATAACGGAGCTGCGTTTCGGGTGCCCGCCTTCGGAATTCGCGAACCGGGAACCGGATGCCAGAACCGATATTTTCAGCATCGGCGCGGTGCTGTTCGAACTGGCGACCGGCGAAATCCCCACGGTAAAAAATCGATCAAAGCTCAAGGAGACGGTCTCGGACGGTTTTGCCGAAATAATCTCAAAATGCATCAAAACAGATCCCGGCGGGCGCTATCAGGCGATCGACGAAGTATCGGCCCAGCTGCAAAAATTAAGCGCCGAAAAAACAAAGACTCCCAAAAGCGTTTTGACAAAAAGGCTCACGGCGGCGGCCGCCGCGCTGTTTTTCATCTTGGCGGCGAGCAGTTTCGCCTATGGCGGATATATATACAACCGGGAATCGGCTTCGACAATAGAGGCATGGCCGCAGTATGTCACAATGACCCTCCGGCAGACAAGCGAGATCAAAATAGAAAAGCAGAGCCCGGACGGAAAAACGACGCTCCTGAACCCGAACGATTTTACCTGGGTTTCGGACAAAAACGAAGTGGCGCAAATCGACGGAAACAGGATCGTGGGCCAAAACCTCGGCGAGACCGTGATAAAAGGCAGATACCGGGACAAATCGATAAGCCTGTTTGTGAAAGTGTCCGAAGCGATGGAAGGCGGGACCGATATTGTCCAGCGTTATGAATTCGGCCATAAGGCCAAGCTCTTAGGCGGCACTTTGGAGCGCGGGCACGCCGACGGAAACTTGGCGGGCGAGGCGGAGTTCGTGTCGCCGGAAAGCGTGGACATCGCGGCAGATGGCATAATCTATTTCGCGGATTCGGGAATCTTGAGAAAAATCACAGGAGACAGGGTGGAGAGCATGGAAATCGACCCCTTTTACATCGTTCCCCGAATCGTGCGATGCCACAAAAACGAAGTTTATGTATCGACCGGCGAATGGGAGGACGCGGAAGGGAATTATCTGTACGGGATCGCGAAGATTGCAAAAGACGGATCCGCGCAGCTGATCTATGCTGCCGACGCGGCATATACGGCGATCGAGGATTTCGGGTTTTCGCCGATTGACCAAACCAAACTGTATTTCATCGAGCATAACGCCGGAATGGGAGAGGTGTACCTGAAAGCCATAAATTTAAGCGACACGGAAGATATCTACACGGCCCAAAGGCTTTTGGAGGGCACCCGCTCGCTTTGTTTCGGGGCCGACGGGGAGGCGTATCTGGCGAACCCCGAAAAGGGGGTCATACAGCGTTACAAAGACGGAGAGCTGAAATTTTTCGCGGGAAGCGAAAACAGAAGGGCGTTTGTGGACGGGGCGCTTCCGCTGTTTTTTATGCCGCAGAAGCTGAAATATGCCAATGGGATTTTATATGTATGGGACTTCAACGTGCTGCGCACGATAAAAATGGAAAACGGCGCGGCCCATGACTGCATCACGCTTGCCGGCGAGGCTTCGCCGGAATGCGATTTGGAAAGCATAGAAAAAGAGTATGACGCCCAATCGGTGATATTTCCCGCGAGCTATCACACAGATTTTGCGATAGCGGAAAGCGGCGTCATTTTGACGGACCCCAAGCGCGGCCTTATATGGAAAATATGGTGAGTTTTGACAATTTGAAATTTTTATTGAATTTGTGAGTGATATAAGGGCGATTGTGATTGATTTGAGACCGGCGTATGCTATATTGTTATTAAAAATATAGATAGAAAGGCCGGTGTCAAATTTGAAAAAAATTATCGCAAACGCGCTTTTGCTTCTGCTCGGGGCCGCCGTGGTCTCGGCTATGCTTCTTTTGTATTCGAAATCGGCGCTGTCAATGGAGCTGACGGGTTACGAAGATGACGTGACCACCGAAGAAGATGATGTAACCACAGAAGATGATGTAACCACAGAGGACGACGTCACCACGGAGGAGGAAATGACAGAACCCGAAACGCCCCCTCCCACTCCGCCTCCCACCCCTCCGCCGACGCCTCCGCCCACAACGGCGGCGCCCACTACAATCCCTCCGACGACAGCGGCGCCCACTACGGCGGCGCCGACGACAATTGCGCCCACTACGGTTGCGCCCACTACGGTTGCGCCCACTACGCCCACGCCCACGGGCCCGCGGTATATAGCCCCGCCCAGAACGGAGGCACCCGAAACAACCGAGCCGCCCGAGGAAATTGTCGAGGAGGAAGAGATTCCGCTGTCGGAGCTCACGCTAAATAGCGTCCGGGATTATATAGCCCAAATGAGGCCCGAAGACAAAACGGCGCCCGACGCGATAGATATGGCGATCCTGTTCGCGGAAAACGAAATCGCAAAATACGCCGCCAAGGAAATAACGGGCGACGAACTCATAATAAACAGAAACTCGATAGAAGAGCTGCACACGCAGGCGGTCTTTATAAAATCGCTGATCGAAAGCGTGTTCTTGGACGCGGGAATCGAAACGACGCGCGAAATAAGGACTGCGGCCACATACACGAGCGACGGCTCCCAAAAACTTTCGGTGAAGCTCAAGTCTTCGATTTCGGCGGCGGCCCCGGAAAACATCGTGATCCAAACTCCGGATTACTCGATATGCATTCCAAAGCGCGTCATATTGTCAGACATCCAGGCAAACGACCTGATCATAACGACCGAAAAAATCATATCGGAAAAATCCGGGAATCCGGCGATGCAAAGCTTCGAATACCCCCATCATCCTTCATCGGGCAAATTCATGCTGACGGGTTCAAAATTCAATGCGGCGAAAAAAACCGAGGTTCAATATAAGGTGACGCTCAGTGAGGACCTGAAAGAAAATATCAAATACTCGTTTGACCCCGCGCCTGCGGGCGATGTGAATTATCAGGCGGTATTTTGTTCCGACGGCACGCCGGTGGGGGGCAAGTACAACCCGCTGACCAAAAAAATCGACACGCGGATCAGATTCAGCGACATATACACAGTCAAAGAAAACAAAAAAGATTTCGGCGACATATCGAGAAAATCGGCGCAGATGCAGGAGGCCATAAAAATGTTGGCCTCGAAGGGCATAATCAACGGCACGACCGCGAACACATTCGAACCCGACGGCGAAATAACCCGGGCGGAGATAACCGCGATGATCGTGCGCACGCTCATATCCAAATTCGACGAAAACGCGGACGGAAAATTTACCGACGTAAAAAGGGGCGACTGGTATTTCGGCGCGATAGGCACCGCGAAAACCTACGGCATCATAAACGGAATGAGCGCGACGATATTCGCCCCGCAAAAACAGATAAAAAAAGAACAGATAATAGCGATAGCCGCCCGTACGCTGCGAAGCGAAATGAAATACAAAACGCCAAACGACGCCGACAAATACCTGAAAAAATTCACGGACAAAAGCGAGCTGCCAAACTGGGGGCTCGACGATTTCGCGCTCGCCTCGATGGCGGATCTGATAGTGCCGCGCACAGACGGCAGGTTCAATCCGGGGGATACGATGACAAGGGGCGAAGCGGCGATGGTTTTGTACCGGCTGTTCATGAAAATCTGGTAACAATTTTTTCAATACCCGACCGTGCCGAGGCTGTCGTCGCGGGTGATCCAGTCCGAAATGTTCTGGGAATGATACCCGATTTTTGAGTCCCTGTAGATAATGCGCAGCAGCCCGGCGTTTATTATCAGTTTTTTGCACATCTGGCAGCTGTCAATGGGGCTAATTATCGAATTGTCGGCGGGGGATACGCAGGCTTCATACATGATGGCGCCGAGCATCTGCTCCCTCGATGCGGCGATGATCGCATTCGCCTCAGCGTGGACGGAACGGCAGAGCTCGTATCTCTCGCCCCTCGGTATGTTCATGTCCTCCCTTATGCAGCTTCCCATGTCGCAGCAATTTTTTCTGCCCCGGGGGGCGCCGCAATAGCCCGTAGCGATTATGACATCGTTTTTGACTATTATCGCCCCGTATTTTTTTCTCAGGCAAGTGCTTCTCGACGCCACTGTTTCGGCTATGTCGAGATAGTAGTTTATTTTGCTTATCCTATCCATTGATCAACGAATCCTTTTGAAATAATTGATATTATAAAGCGGAGGCAAACTCTTTTAAAAACTTTTTGAAATCCTCGCCGAATTCGGGGTGCTTGGCCCCTTCGATCACATTCGCGCGCAAAAAACCGAATTTCGAGCCCATGTCGTGGCGTTTCCCCGAAAAAACTTTGGCGATCATCTTCGCCGGGGAACCCTCGGGCGCCGATTTTACCAAGGTTTTCATGGAGTCTGTGAGCTGGATCTCATTTCCCGCGCCGGGGGCTTGATTTTCGAGGATGGGGAAGATTTCCGGGGTCAGGAGGACCCTGCCCAAAATCGCGTAGCGCGAAAAAATTTCCTCTTCCGTTTTGGGTTTTTCTATCATGTCGCGGACGTAGAATTCGGTGTTGTCGCCGCAGTTTTCGACCGCTTCAACTTTGAGCGAGCAGTACACTTTCACCTTTTCGAGCTCGACTTCCTTGACGGCGGCGACGCAGATGCCGCCGTTTTTTTCGTGGACATCGATCAGCTCCCTGCAGGCGGGAATATCGCCGATGATTATGTCGTCGCCGTAAATGACCAAAAAGTCGTCGCTTCCCACAAAAGATTTCGCGCACAGCACCGCATGGCCGAGGCCTTTGGGCTCTTTTTGGCGGATATAGTGGATATTCGCCAAATTCGGTATATTTCTGATGGACTCGAGCAGTTTTTCGTTTCTCTCGCCGCCTTTGCGCTCGAGCAAGCTTTCGTATTCGGGCGAATAATCGAAATAGTTTTCGATCGCCTCCTTCGCCCTGTTGGTTATTATCAGTATGTCGGTGACGCCCGAAGCCGCCGCTTCCTCTATGTTGTACTGCATTGCGGGTTTGTCGGCGATCGGCAGCATCTCCTTGGGCACGGATTTCGCGATGGGCAGCATCCTGGTGCCCAGTCCTGCGGCGAGTATTATCGCTTTGGTTATTTTTTTTGGCATAAAATTCTCCTCGCTTAATTTTTGTTCATGTCCGTAAGTTTTTCTATCGAAACGCCGGTGTAAAAGGTTTTCAAAATCGCCTCGGATGCGATTCCCGCTTCGGCCATGTCCTGCATGCCCCATTGGCTGAGCCCCACGCCGTGGCCCCAGCCCCTGCCGTCAAATACGAACTCGCTCCCGCTCGCGTAAGCCTGCAGCGAATATTGCCCGCTCGCAGATATCACATTCAGGCTCCCGTCGCCGGGCGTGGATTTCGTGAGCCCGCCGGCCGTGACGATATACGTTTTCCCCGGCTCTATGTCCTGCTGCGAGGCGCTTTGGCTTGCTGGCATCAGATAGCCTTTGAATTTGAACGACTTGTATATATCCATGTTCGCGCTGTTGGCATATCTGTTAAAGGCGCTTCTGATCGTGTCGGAATTGGAAACAGTCACCGTGTTGCCGTTTGTGTCGGTCACGCTCACGCTTTTTACATAATTCGAATCGGGGGAACGCTGCTCGATGACGATTTTCGCTATATTTGAATTCAGTTTGCCTTTGAATTTCGAGGATTGCGGGCTCGCGCCGACGAGATATTCATAGAGCTCTTTTGGGGACACACTGTTCGTCCAGAGCGAATTTTGCCTTCCCGGCGCGGCGTATTTTTCAAAAGGCACCGGGACGCTTACAAGATAGGGGTACCTCAAAGCCCCTCCCCAAGCGTCGTTGTGGTTTTCCGTGACCCCGCCGCTCGAGGAATGGTAAACCGCTTCTATGATTTTATTTTCGAAAGTCATAACCAAGTCTTTGGTGGCGTCGACTGCGGCGTCTGTTTTGCCGGTGGCCCTCCCCGAACCCAAATACAGCTGGCAGTGCGCGGAGTTGCAGAGCATGAACCCGCTCGCCGAATGCTTGTGCGCCGACCCCATGGCGTATGTCCTGACCGCTATGGAAAAAGCTTTCAGCGCTTCGTCATGCCAAGTTGGCCCTATTTCATATGGGATCACGCCTTTTATATAATCGTCGAGGCCGATAAGGCATATGACTTCCACCCCTGCGTTTTTAATCCGGTATACAAGGGCCCCCGCATATATGTTGCCCGCCGGCGAAGCGGTGAAACCCGTATTTTTGGACGAAAGCTCCGAAATTTGGCCGTATCCCAAATCGGCCGAAATGGCGGCGGCCGCCGCGAAATTATTGTCGCCGTCCTCGTACTGAAACAATATCGCATCCGTTTCGGGATTTATGATCACTGCGGTTTTGTTTGAATCCGCCGCCAACCTGAGCGTCGCCGGGGAGCTTTTCGCGCTCTGGCCCATCTGCGATCTCGCTGCCTCGGCGGATGAAAAGCTGCCGAAACGCACCACTATGGAGCCGTTTATATATGCTGGGAAAGGGCAGGGGAATGCGTCTCCGAGCCCATCGATGAATTTTTGCGCTTCGGCAAAACTTGAAAATGTCTTTTCGAACTCGATGGCATATTTCCCCACTTTTATGTTGTTGCCCGCCGCGTAATATCCCCCGACCGAATTTTTGGCCAAGTTGGCGATATGCGCCACCGCTATTTTCGTGTTTTTGACATAAAAGAAAACCTCGAAAACCTCTGCAGAGGAATCCTTCACGCTCCCGAAATAAAATCCGTCAGGAGCCGAAGCTTGAAAGCTTTCGACGATTCCGTCCCCATAGACCAACCCTATTCGCATATTGGGGTTCGATCCGTAGCTTTCCCCATGTACCGCCGGGCGCATAAGCGCGGAACAAACCAAAGCAAAAGCAAAAAATTTAATATATTTCATAATCGCCCCTGACCATCACATACGCGATGACCGAAGTCACCGAAATTCCCCTGCCGTCGTTTCTCGGGATCAGCAACGAGTGATTTATGGGCAGGCTTCTCCCGTTCAGGAGCTCTTCGCCTGTGGTCAGGTCGGCTATTCCCTGCGTCTGGAAATTCGAAATGACCACGGCCCCGCTGCCCGGGCGCAGGATAAATTCAAGAGTGCCCTCCCTGACCCGCAGTTTCTGCCCTTTTGTCAGTTCCAGCACCATATACGAGCTCGAGGCGCCGTCTGACATGATGTACGTGTTTTGAACCGGCGCGGAAGAATTTGCGCTTGGCGTGAAATCTTTCAGCTTTTCGGCCAGCGTTTTTTCAGCGGATTTTAGAATAGATTCTTCGATCTGAGGCTTGAACACCTTGTTTATATAGCTCAAAGTCACGAGAGGGTCGTCCGGAGAACCTGCGGCCGCCCCCGATTCCGCTCCGCTCACCAAAGCAGACGAGCCTAAAAAAGCCGGCAGCGCCAAAATGAGGCAAAGGGTGAGTGATACGGCAAATAATTTCGATTTTGACATTCTATTGCATCCTTTCTTCTATATGACGCCCGCGAAAACAAGCATCAGCAAAACGACGGTGGCAGCCGCGAACAGCGATGCCAATATCACTCCGATGTTTATTTTCCCCCCTTTTGCGCTCCTGCCGGATTCCGGCATCAGGCGCAGTTTGCGCAGCGCGGTCGCGAGCGGCTTGTACACAAGCATCGCGAGCGCCGCGTTGAGGCCGCCTTTGAGCAGGTTGAACGGCAAAAATACGGGGACTAACATCCCCGCGACCACCTCGCGCGGCGCTCCCGTATATATCGGGGTGATCAGATAATTCCACAGCATCATGACGGCGACCATCGAACAAAGACCGAAAAAAAGCCCTATGACCGCTCCGGGCAGCGTCTTTTTTTTGGGGCCGTACTTATAAACGGCGGCGGCCACGCAAGCAAACGAACAGGTCGAAACGATGTTCATCAAAAGGCCGACCGGGCCGGTGGTGCTCACCGTGACCATCTCTATCAGGGACACGACTATAGACATGGAGGCGGCGGCAAGCGGGCCGTAGAGAAAACCCCCGATGAGGATGAGTGCGTCTTTGGCGTCATACCCCAAGGGCGGAATCGGCACCAGGGGCGGCAGCATTTTCGATAAAAGCATGGCCAAAAAAGCGGCCGCTCCGAGAGTGGCGATTGTCGCCAGTTTTTTTATATCGATTTTTGATTTCACGGTAAAAAGATCCCTCCTGTTTTGCGCTGTGTGAAGTTCATTGTACCATATTTTTTATTGAAAGTCAACAGGTTTCAATATCAAAAAATACTGAAACCTGCCTTTATATTTTTGACCCCGCATACATCACGCAAGGATGTTCCACAATCTCGAAAACATTATGATGCACATTTCACGGGTGCAGGGCTGCTGCGGGTTGAAATTCGCGCCGTCGCCGACCATGATGCCTTCCTCTGTCATAACTTTTACCGCTTCCAAGGCCCATGACGATATTTTTCCCGCGTCTTTGTATTCCAATCCGGACGAAGCCTCCGTTTCGTCGCCTTCGCCGCTTTCCTCATCGGGCGCATCCTCGCCCGAATCCGGGCCCAGAGTCTCCGACATGACGCGGTACATCAGGGTGGCGGCCTGTTCGCGCGTCAATAGCGCGTTGGGTGAGAACATTCCGTTTCCGGTTCCGTTGACTATGCCAAGCGCGTTCACCATCAGGATGTCTATGTCTTTTGTGTCGGAAAAGCTGCCCAGCGCGAGCCCGCGTTCCTTCAGGAGGGCATCGACCTTTTTGCCGTAATACTGTTCCAAAAAGTTGGCGACCGCCAAGGCGAACTGGTAGCGCGTGGCATTTTCCCGGTATCCGATCTGAAGGTTGGCCACGGCGAATCTGTCGGAGGATTTCAGGATATCGAGCGCCCAATCCGAAGCTTTCGGCAGAGGCGCGCAATCCATGCCTATGCTGGCGAAGAACTTATACGGGACAGTGCCGGATTCGCACAAAATCCTCGTATCCTTCGGGGTATAGGAAAACACATTGTTTCCAATCAGCTGAATGCTCGAGGGCAATACGAGATCCGTCAGGCTCGGGCACCAGCCAAACGCGAAATCGTTGATGAATTTCGAGCCCTCCGCAATAATCACGGTATTCAGCATCGGGCATTCGGCGAAAGAATACTGCCCTATGCCCGCGCCGCCAAGCCGCGCCGTTTTCAGCGATGAGCAGTTGTTGAAAGCGTAATCGTGAACCAGCTGCGCCTTTGGCAGATATATATCGCGCAGGGAAGTGCACCACTCGAAAGCGGATTCCCTGACAATTTCTATGTCCTGCGTGCCGGCGATCCCTGTCAGGGCGACGGCGTATGAAAAAGCACCGCCTGCAATCGCCGTGGTTCCGGCGCGCAACTTGTACGCGCCTTCTCTTGCCTGCGGATAAGCGACCAAGGTTTTCCCGTCCTTGGAATAGAGCACCCCCTCAAAAGCGGCGAATTCCGTGTTTGTTTCCGATATGGTATAATTTTTGAGATTGAAACAAGCCGAAAAGGCGCCGATCCCGATCGAGGCCAGCTTGGCCGGGATATTCACCTCCGTCAACTGGAGGCACATTGAAAAAGCCCGGGCCCCGATATCCGTGAGCCCGTTGCCGAGTTTCAGGCCCGACAGGGAATAACAGTTCGAAAACGCGCGGTCTCCGATCGTCCTGACGCTGTCGGGGATGTTTATGTCTTTCAAATAATAGCAATTCGAAAATGCGTACGCCCCGATTTCGGTGACTCCGCCGCCGAGGCTCACGCTCGTCAGGCCCGCGCACTCGTTGAAGGCGAAGTTGCCGATCGTCTTGACGGATACCGGCAAAGTCACCTTGCTGACAAAAGAGCTCTTGGAAAAAGCATAATCCCCGATAGCCGTGACTGTAATCGGTACGTTTACGGTTCCGTTTGTTCCGTTATATCTGATCAGCACGCCGTTTTTGATTTCAAAGTCGGAATCCGCGGCGCCGACATATACGGGAAGCGCCGCGATTATTAAAACAAGAGCCGTGATTATAGCTAAATGCCGTTTCATCATAAAAAATTTTCCTTCTATTTTTGACTGTAACAGGGCGGTTATCCCCAAAATTCGCACGGATAACCGCCCTTTACGTTTATATCGCTTTATTTTCCGGTTTCTTTAGGCCGCAGAGCCGAAACGCCTTATTTCAGCGAAATGTACTGCTGCCAAGGCCAATACTCACCAAAGCCCGGGATTTCCAACGCGACGATTCTGAGCTGAGGCCAGTCATAAGCTCCGACATTGGGGCCGGAACCGGGGACGTCGCTTCCCAAGAGAGCCTGATTCAAGGACCAGCCCCTTCTGTAGTTACCGATCGGGTTGATGTTGGGCCAGTTTATCGCAGGGTCAGTCGTTATCGTGAAGATGTCAAACGGCGGGACGTAATCGATCGAAGGGACGGTGTTGCCGAAAATCGTCTGCGCGGGCATGAGCGGGTTGAGCGCGCCCGGCTTCGTCTCGCTGTAGTCGCGGAGGTAAGTCCATGTGCCGTAACGGATCGCGGGCCACCTTATGTCGTAGTAGTATTCTATCGGCACGGTGATGTAAAGGGGAGAACCGTCGATGGTCCACTGTTGCCACAGCATCGGGAAGTCGTTGTCAAACGCAAATCCGCGGTAATATGCGAAAATGTTGTTGCTTTCGACCAAGGGGACGTTTTCGTCCTGGGTGATGTTCAGCAGATCCAAATTCCTGAACCAGTCCGCGTTTTCATTTTTGATCGCCGCGACGGTCGTCCTGAGCGTGAACCATTCTATCACGATTTCGCCGGCTGCGGTGAGGTACATCGTCGTCCACTTGAGTTTGCCGCCCGCCAGATCGTTGAGGGTGTCGCCGCGGACCACATAGTGCCTGACCGTGATCACGTCGTAAATCTTGAGCCTGACCCCGTTTTCGAGCTCTATGCCCAAGGTGGTCGTCTGGTTGCGGAGACTGAGGTCTTTGAAATAGTCCCAGTTATTTTCTACAATGAGATCAACGGTCGTGCCGTAACGCTGCGCTATGCCGGGCAAGGTGTCTCCGCGGACTACCCAGTGGTATATGGTCGAGACGACCCATTCATCCGCAGGGGGGCCGGGATTGAAATTAGCAGTGACATTGTTGAAAAGTCCGTCGGTTTCATATGCCAGCGTGGGAAGAGTGAGCGCGAAGATCATGATGAGCGCTATAAACAGAGATAAAATTTTTGCGTTTTTTTTCATTTGGGGAAACCTCCTGTTTTTTAATGTTATTTTTCTTATGTAAAAGAAGCCGTTATCGCTTCTTCAAACACTGATGAGACTATTATATACCATACTTTCAAAAATGTCAATAGGTAAATGAAAAATTTTTTTAATTTTTTGAAATATTATGAATAGCGCGAAAATACGGGCATTTTGCCGCCCGAATATCACCGGGGTTTCATCATTGCTGCCTGTTGCGGGATATATTTATGACCCCGTCGGGGAGATATTTCAGGCGCGCGTCCTCCAGCGATTTCCCGGTGCCGATCGCCACGCACGACACCGGATCTTCCGCCACCCAGGCGTTTATCCCGGTGATGCTCGAAAGCAGCTTGTCGAACCCGTACACCAGGCTCCCGCCTCCGGTCATCACTATCCCGTTGGTGGATATGTCGCCCACGAGCTCCGGCGGGGTGTTTTCGAGCACCACGCGGACAATTTCGGTTATGCTCTCCAAAGGCTCCTGCATGGCTTCCTCGATCTCGCTTGAATTTATCTGCTGTATTTTGGGCAGCCCCTCTATGGTGCATCTGCCCTTCACGGAAATGATCTTCGTCTCCTCCCTGGGCCATACGCAGCCGATCTTCATTTTTATGTCCTCGGCGGTGCGCTCGCCGATGACCAGGTTGTACTTGCGCTTGATGTATTTTATTATCGCCTCGTCGAATTTGTCGCCCGCGACTTTTATCGACCTGGAAGTCACCACGGCGCCGAGCGATATCACCGCCACGTCCGTGGTGCCGCCGCCTATGTCGATCACCATGTTGCCGTTGGGCCGGTCCACGTCGATCCCGGCGCCGATCGCCGCGGCGAGCGGCTCTTCTATAAGGTAGGTTTTTTTCGCCCCGGCCTGAGTGGCCGCGTCCACCACCGCCCGCTCCTCGACTTCGGTTATCCCGCTGGGCACGCAAACCATCACGCGGGGCTTGAAAAGCAGCGTCCCGCAGGCGCGGCGTATGAAATGCTGGATCATTTTGAGGGTCACGTCATACTGGTTTATCACGCCTTCCCTAAGCGGCCGTATCGCCATTATATTGGTGGGCGTGCGCCCGAGCATCAGCTGCGCTTCCCTTCCCACCTTCAGGATTTTGTTCGTGTTTTTGTCCATGGCGACCACCGAAGGCTCCTTGAACACGATGCCTTTCCCTTTCACGTAAACGAGCACCGAAGCGGTCCCGAGGTCTATTCCTATATCCTTTCCCATGCGTTTTCATCCTTCTTCCAATTTAATTTCGCGTAATTCACTTTGGCTCACGACAAGACGGAGGCCGCGCAGAGCGCGTAAATGTTTTCCGCCCCCATGCTTTTCATGATTTTCGCGCACTCGGACAATGTCGAGCCGGTGGTCACCACATCGTCTATCAGCAGTATGTTTTTGCCGCCGAGGCTTTTTTTCGCGGCGGTGAATTTGTTTTCCACGTTTTGGCGGCGCCGGGCTTTGGTCAGGGATTTTTGCTCGGCGTCGTAGGATTTTGAGGCGAAAACCAATGGCGCATAGGGTATGCCCGCATAGTCTGATATGAGTTTGGCGAGCGCCTTTGTCTGATTGTACCCGTAAAATTTCACCGAGCTTTTCATTCTGGGGGCATTTGTGACAAAATCGATTGTTTTTGTATTTATCCTATCATTTGATTTTAAGGAATCATACATGCCTTTTGCAAAAAATTCGTTGATATAGCATAAATTCGCCCTCTTCAATTTGTATATCGCCCGCTTCAGCTTTTCCCCGGAATAAAAATACGCGAACGAGACTTCGGATATGTGCTCGACTTTTTTGCAGCGGCACAGATGCGGCGGATTTTTGCATTTTTGGCACTCAAAGGCGGCCGTCTCGCCGATGATTTGCCTGCATTTTTGGCAGAGAATGCCCTCGCCCTCCGCCTTTTCCGAAATTTTCTGGCAGCAGGCGCACTTGACCGGGAATATTATATTCAAAATTTTTCTTATGTTTTCTCTCATTTTTTATGGTATTCGTCCCAGTCCTCCACCAATAGGTCCGACAGGCCGGAATATCTCACCGCATGCTGGTTGTTTTCCACCATATGTTCTATGCTGTCGGGCTCGCCGATCACTATGACCATTTTTTGCGCCCTGGTGACCGCGGTGTACAGAAGGTTTCTGGTGTGGAGCCTGGGGACCTCCTTTGATATGGGCAGTATGACCACGGGGTATTCGCTGCCCTGCGATTTGTGTATCGTTATCGCGAAGGCGTGGGTAAGCTCGTCGAGCGCCGAAAAATCGTATTCGACCGTTTTGTCCTCGTCGAACTCGATTGTCGCGAATTCATTATGGGCATCTATCGTCTTTATGGTGCCTATGTCCCCGTTGTATATCCCTATGCCGGAAGAGCCGTCTTTCTGCGTCCATTCGATCGCGTAGTTGTTTCGTATCTGCATCACCTTGTCCTGTTCCCTGAAACAGACCGCGCCCTTTTTTTCGCGCTTGCCGAAATCGGCGGGGTTGAGCTCGCTCTGGAGCAGGGCGTTCAGGCTGTGCGTTCCGGCGATGCCTTTTTTTGAAGGGGTCAGCACCTGTATTTTATCCGCGATATCCTCGCCGTATTTGGCGGGGAGCCGGGTCTTGCACAGATCCGCCACAGTGGCTGCGATCGCCTCCGGGCGGGACCGCTCGATGAAGAAAAAATCCTTGTCCTTTGAATTCAGGATCGGCATCACGCCCGAATTTATGTTGTGGGCATTGGTGACGATCAGGCTTTCGCCCGACTGCCTAAATATCGTGTCCAGCCTGACTGTGGAAAATATGCCGCTGCGGAGAATGTCGCCGAGCACGTTGCCGGGGCCCACCGAGGGGAGCTGGTCGGAGTCGCCGATGAATACGAGCTTAGTTCCCGGGCTTATCGCTTTCAGCAGCGACTTCAAGAGAAAAATGTCCACCATCGAGGTTTCATCTATGATGACCACGTCATAGTCCAGCGGGTCTTCTTCGTTTTTGTTGAACATCGGCTGCGACTCGTCTTCATAGCCCATCTCGAGCATCCGGTGTATCGTCTTCGCGTCCATCCCGGTCGCCTGGGTCATGCGTTTCGCGGCCCTGCCCGTCGGGGCGGCGAGCGCTATTTTTTTTCGCATCTGCGAGAAAACGCCGATCAGCGCCTTTATTATGGTGGTCTTTCCGGTTCCCGGCCCCCCCGTGAGCACGAATACGCCGCTTTTTAGCGCGCATAGAACCGCCTTTATCTGTTCGCCGGTGTATTTTATATGCTCGCTCTGCTCGATCGAGGCGAGGCGAAGCCTCACCTCATGCTCGTCGGTTCTTTCATATTTGCCCGAATCGTCGAGTTCTATCAGTTTATGCGAACAGTATTTTTCGGCGTTGTAGGCCGATAGCTCATACACGGCCTTTTTTTTGCGTATCTGCTTTACGATGAACTGGCCTTTTTCCGCCAATTTGTCGAACACGCGCTCGACGCTCTTCGCATCCAGTTTGAGAAGCGAGCACGCGGAGGCGATCAAGTTTTCATGCGGCACGAAAAGATGACCGTTTTTTTCGGCGTTGTAGGAAAGGGTATATTTCAGCCCCGCATATATCCTTTCTTCGGAGTCTGTTTTTTGCCCGAGCGAACCCGCGAGCTTGTCCGCGTCCCCAAAAGCGACCCCATAGACGGTGTCGCAAAGCGCGTAGGGATTCTCCTTGATTTGCTCGACTGCCCCGGGGCCGTACTGCTTGAATATGCGAAGGGAAGTCGGCACGGAAAAAAAACCCGAGCAAAACGATATGACCTGCCTCTGCCCGAACTGGTTTTTGAAATCCTTGGATATCTCCTCCGCCTTCGCCAAGGTTATGCCTTTGACGTCGGCGAGCCACTCCGGGTGGTTTTCGATCACTTCGAAGGTGTCGTCGCCGAATTGGTCGACGATCCTCTTGGCGGTGACCTTGCCTATATTCCGCACCACCCCCGAAGACAGGTATTTTATGACCGACTTTTTTGAAGAGGGGAGTTTTTTTTCGTAGTATTCGGCCTTGAACTGCCTGCCAAAGGAGGGGTGCACCGTCCATTTCCCGACTGCCGAGATGCTTTCGCCCTCGGACAAAAACGGCATGACCCCATTGACCACGGCAAGCTCCTCGTCTGTCTCGACTTCACATACCGCGTAACCGTTTTCTTCGTTTTGGAAGATGATCTTTCCCACCGTGCCCTCGATGGTGATGTAATCCTCCTTTTCGGGGCCAAAATCGTTCATTTCGCGCTTTTGTTTGCGCTTTGGCTCAGTATCTGCGGGGCGATCAGCTTTTTTATCTCGTTTAAGATATCCTCGGTGTTGATTTTTTTGAGTTTCGCCTCCTGCTTCAATATGATCCTATGGGCGATCGCGGGGGTGTACATGCCGAGAATATCCTCGGGGATTATATAGTCCCTCTTTTCCAAAAACGCCTTTGCCTGGGACAGCCTCATAAGCGACAGCGAGGCCCTTGGCGAGGCTCCGAGGGTGATGTACTGATGGCTCCGGGTCTTCGCCACGAGCTCGACTATGTATTTGTACAGGGTTTCGTCTATGTGTATGTTTTTGATTATGTTCTGCGCTTTGATGATGTCCTCGGCGCTTATCGCCGTCTTTATCTTGTCTATCGGGTTTTCGGTTTTCCTGTCGGAGATTATCCTTATCTCGTTCGCCGTGTCCGGGTAGCCCATCGATATGCGCATGATGAACCTGTCCAGCTGGGCTTCGGGCAGCGGGTGCGTGCCCACGAACCCTATCGGGTTCTGCGTGGCGATCACCATGAACGGAGTGGGCACGCTGTGGGTTTTGCCGTCCACCGTTATCGTGCCCTCTTCCATGACCTCGAGCAGGCTCGACTGGGTTTTGGGCGAGGTCCTGTTGATCTCGTCGGCGAGCAGAATGTTGCAGAGCGCGAGCCCCTCCTTGTATTCGAGTTCGTTCGTGGCCTTGTTATAGATGGAAAAGCCGGTTATGTCCGATGGCATGACGTCGGGGGTGAACTGGGCCCTCTTGTATTTCAGGCCTATGATTTTTGACAGCGCCGATGCGAGCGTGGTTTTCCCGACCCCGGGCACGTCCTCGATTAGCACATGCCCCTGCGATAAAAGCGAGATTATCGTCATCTCTATGACTTCTTTTTTCCCCAATATTATATTTTGGGTCTGCTCGATAATTTTTAGAACATTTTCGTGGGATTCCAAGAATTTTTGCTGGTCGATCGCTTTTGACACCTTCGATATGTCAGATATGTTCGAGTTAATATCCGCCACCTCCAAAATCGTATGAAAAAAATCCTGTATGCTATCATTTTATCACATACAAAAAACAAAAGTCAAGCGCAAAACGTAAAAATTTACACTTTTTTTGCGGTCCATTCGCCCTTTGCGAATCTGTGCTGCGCGAAAACAAAGCGGACAAGCTGGTCGACGATCAGCGAAAGCCAGGCCCCCGCGACGCCGAGCCCCATGGGGTAACAAAAAATCCAGGTGAAAATCGGGCGCAGGAAAGTTATGCTGACAAACGAAACCGCCGCCACGAACTTCGTGTCCCCGGCCCCCCGAAGCGAACCGTTGAGCACTACCTGGGACAGCTGGAAAGGCGAGGAAACGGCGATCAGCGCGATTATGAGGGCCCCCATCTCGAGCACCGCCCGGGTATCCGTGAACAATCCCACGAAAAAATAGCGCCCGAACATGAACACGAAAAACAATACCGCCGAGACCATCAGCGCGATCCGCTGGGCGGTCTTGCCGTAAATGATCGCCATATCCGGCCTCTTGGCCCCAAGGCTCCTTCCAACGAGCGAGGAAGAGGCTATGCTCAGCCCGTCGCCGAAGGTGAAGGATATATTCTGTATCTGCATGCATATCGTATATGTGGCCATTGCCGGCACCGCCGGGGAATCAAGGCCCGCCACCAAACGCGCATACGCAAAAAAACCTATTCGCATGCATATCTGCTCGACAAACGCGGAAGAGCTCACGTTGATGACGCCCTTGAGCGTTTCCCTGCGCGGTCTTAAATTCGCCGGTTTGAACCGAAGTTTCAAAAATCTGTCTTCGCCTGCCGCCGCCGTCACATTTATGAGGCATATCAAAAACATGACGAAATTGCCCAAAACGGTCGCGATCGCCGCCCCTTGGACCATGAGCCTCGGAAACCCGAAATTGCCGTTTATCAAAAGGTAGTTGAAAACCAAGTTCACCACGTTCGCCGTGATGTTGGTGTACATCGATATGCGCGTGTTGCCCGAACCGCGCTGCGCGGCGTTCATCACCAGCCCCAGCGAGGAAAAAACGAACCCTATCGAGGTTATTTTAAAATACTGCACCGCGAAATCGAGTATCCGCGTGCCCTCTTTCGCCCCGGCCAGAAGCATCAGCGGGCGGGCGAAAAAAAATCCCAAGGCGCCCATCACGACCACGATGAAAAAGCACACGATAAGGCTCTGCATCAACGTTTCGTTGGCTTTTTTTTTGTCTTCCTCGCCCCTGCGCCTCGCGACCACGGCCGTCACGCCTATATTCAGCGAAAAAATGGCCGCGAACAAAATCATCCGGGGCTGCCCGGTTATCCCCACGCCGGCGATCGCGTCGTCGCCCAAGGTTCCGCCCAAAGCCCCGACCATCACCGTGTCAAAGAGTCCGACCAGCCCGGCCAGAAAGGTTTCGAGCATCGAAGGCCAGGCGGTTTTGAGCGCGATCGAATACACTTCCTTTGAGGCCGGCAGCTTTTCGCCTGTATGCTGGCCGGGCTTCAGCATATTGCCGACCGAGAAAATGCGCCGCAATATAGCGTTCATTCAGTATTTCCCGTATTTGTCCACGGCGTCGCGCATCGCCTCGAAATTTTCGACTTTCGCGTCATCGACAAGCGCGCCGGTGTCGAACATGAAGCCCCCGCCGCCCGCGCATTCGCCAAAAAGCCTTTTGACATACTCGTCGATTTCCCCCGGGGTGCCCCAACTCAATAGGTAATTCGGCAGGTTGCCCGCGATGCAGGCGATATCTTTCAGCTCCCTTTTGGCTTTGGCCATGTCGATCCATTCGAAGTCGTAGACCACTTTGCCTTTCGGGACTTCTTTTAGATATTCGAACCTGGTGTTGTATTCCCCCTCGCAATATATGATTGGCACTATGTTTTTTTCGGTGAGCGCGATTATATATCTTTGCAGGGTGGGCCAGTAGAATTTTTTGTACATGGCATCCGACATGAAACTGTCGACGCCTTTGTGCAGCCAGAACCACACATACGGCGATTCGGCGTTTTGGGCCGCCTTTATCGTGTCCTCGATGGCATAGTCCGCGATCTTTTCGACAAGGGCGAGCACGTTTTCGGGCTGGTCGTACAAGTCCGTGAGTATCCCGGCGGTGCCCCGCAGCGAATCCCCGAGCATGTCGAACGGGGCATAGGCGAACCCGCCGTAGGCGAGCGGAACCCCGAATTTGTTTTTCATCTTGGCCCGGTAACCGCCGAGGTATCCGAACCATTTGTTTATTATCTTCGCAGCGTCGGCGGCGGCCTGCATCGAGTTCGCCATTTCTTCGTCGAACGCCGAGAAGGTGCCCAAGAACCCGAACCACATCGCGTTTCTGGTGTACAGTTTGGAAAATCCCTGCATCGCGGAAAAGGAGCGCGGGATCCATTTCGTATTCATGAAATTCGACATATCGCGGATTGCTTCGAGGTATTCGTTTTCTTTCATGTACTCGTCTTCTATGTACTGGTACATGACATTTTCCTCTTCGACCCCGCGCCCCGGCCACCTAAACCAGTTTATCCCGATTTTTTCGAGCGCCTGCGCGGGGAAAATCATGATCGGGTCCCAAGCTAAGTCGGGCTTGAAATCCTCGAAAAATTTATCGAAGCAGCTTTCTGTTTTTTCGTAGCCGTACATGCATTCTTTTATGGTTTTGCCACCGTAATACACCGGGAACGCCTCCATGACGGGGATAAAAGGCACCCTGTCCGGCTCTTTGAGTTTTACGCAGTCGGCCACCCTGCCGGCCCTTTTTTGATATTCGAGATCGATATCGCCCATGGTCAATTCCCCCCGTTTTTTATGTAATCCCTGATTATTTGGTTTATTTCCTCGTCGCTTTCGTCTACGGCCCAGAACACGTAGCGCCCCTCGAGCATGATCTCGGAGCGGTCGACTATGTGCCACTGCCTCTCGTAGTCGGGGTTTATGTTGTAATTGCTGAGCTCGTTGAGTTTGTTGGTTTTGTACGTCTTCAATTTGTTCTCGATTTCTTTCGCCTTGTCTTTGTCTACGGCTTCGACAAGCAGCAGCACTTCCGCGTTGCCCACGTTGCCCACGTCGATTTTTTTTGCGGCGGTCATCCAGGCTATTTCATCCGCCGATATGCCGCAGTCATTTTGATACTGCTCCGTGCGGTCGACCGATTCGGAAAAATCGACCTTGTCTTTGATGAGATCAGACAGTTTTTGCAAATCCAAATCCGGCGCGCTTTCCTTCGAGCAGGAAAACAGCGCCACGGCGCAGAGCGCGATCGCGATGAAGATAAGCCGCGCGACAAATTTTGTTTTCATTGTTTTTGTTCCCTTTCGTATGTTTTTTAGTTTACCGGGTGATAGAGCATATATTCCACAAGCCGCTCATAAGCCTGCGTGGTCAAATGGGTGTATGCGTCCGAGGAGAGGACCGCGTACAGGTTGTTTTCGGCGTCCCTGAGCGCCGCCGCGTAATCGATGAAATACACGCCGTTTTCCTTGGCGTATTCCAAAAGCAAATTGTTCGCCTCGGCTATGACGCCGTTGTCCAGCGCGCTCATGCCATGCCCGGCGACGCAAGGGGTCACGGACATCACCGCGATGTTTTTTTCGGGGCTTTTTGCCTTTATTCTGGTTATGAGCTTCGAGTAATAGCCCAAAAACTCCTCGGGTTTTTGCCACACAAGGTCGTTCAGGCCCAAGCAGATGAACACGTTTTTTTGCTTTTTCTGGGCGATTATGTCCTCGGGCAAGCTTTTTTGGCCGTTTGATATGGGGTGCACGCCGGAAATGTCCCGCAATGCGTTGTAGACCCCATAGTTTCCCACGGCGACCACGGTTATATCCCTCAAAACGGCCTGGCCGCAAAACATCACTTTTTCCTTGAACAGATCAAAGCCCGTGGTGACGGAATCCCCCAGCAGCAAAATATCCCCGAAATACCCGAACGGTTCGGGGATTAGCTCGCTTAAGGGGACCGCCCCGTACTGCAGCCATGTGCCGCGCCCTGCGGGAGGGGGCTCGATTTTGCGCGGGGAGTTCGGCAGCTCTATCGCGGAATCGAACATATACCGCATAAAATCGGACATCGGGGCCTCGATATAGCCGGAGGGAGGGGCAAAAGGGCCCTCCGGGGGCGATTCGGTTCCCTGCCCGGAAGAATCCGTCTGATCCGTCCGGTCCGAAACCGGGCCCGGCTCCGGAAATCCCCCCTCCGGGTTTTGCCCTGTCGCCTTCGCTTCCGAAGCGCCGAATATGTTTTCCCTGTAAATAAATACCGCGGCCAAAGCGATGAGGATCATGACAAACACAGTGGTCAAGTTTATGATCAAACTGAGTTTTTTGTCGGCGTTCATTTTGATTTGCTTCTCTCCCCGCTCTCGATTTGCGCGAATATGCTGTTCCCCCATATGTCAAAAGCCATGTAAACGGGGAATTTTTCGATTTCCAGCGCTTTGACGGCCTCGCAGCCGAGTTCCTCAAACGCGACCGTCCTGACGGATTTTATGCAATTCGCATAAATCGCCCCCGCGCCGCCCACGGCGCAAAGATAGACCGCCCCGAATTTTTTCATCGCCTCGCACACCAAGGCGCCCCTCGGGCCTTTCCCGATCATGCAGGCGAGCCCCAGCTTCAAAAGCGCCGGCGTATATATGTCCATCCGTTTCGACGTGGTGGGCCCGCACGAGCCCGCCGCGAGATTTTTTGGGTTTGTCTTCGGCGCGGGGGTCGGGCCGGCGTAATACACCGCGCTGTCCCTGATTTCAAAAGGCGCCGGCAAATTTTTTTCGATCATTTCCGCAAGTTTTTTGTGGGCGGCGTCGCGGGCGGTATAGACCACGCCGCTCAGATACGCTTCTTCGCCCGCTTTCAGGCCGCGCATATCTTCCCTTATCCTGTTCGTATATATTGTTTTCATGCCCTTTGTTTCGATTTTTTCGATTTTTTTGATTTTTTCACTTGTTGTAAAAATGCACTTCATCCAAGCTGTCGTACAAAATATTTATGGTGTCCCGGATTTCCGCCAGATGGGATGTATAGTCCTCCGAAACCTCTTCGTATTTTTGCACCATGTCCGCGTGGACTTTTCTGATAAATTCGTATTTTTCCTTGAATTCCTTCATGTTTTTTTTGTTTTCCTCGATTACGGCGTCTCTTTTTACGGCGGCTCCGCTAACGGTCGCTTCGGCTTCGAATTTGGCTTGGTCCAACATATTGTCCGCGTCGGCCTTGGCTTTGGCCGTGATATCTTCGGCGGTCTTTTTGGCCGAATATATGATGCCGCCCAGATCCGCCGTGATGCTCTCATATATTTTCTGCTCGTCGGAGAGGACGATCGCGCTTTCGGTCTCCGCGGGCCTCGCCTTGAATTCGGCTATGTCGGCTTCGAGCCCGGCGATCTTTTCCTTGAGCGCGGCGTTTGCCGCATCGAGTTCCCGCGATTGTTTCTGCGAATCGACGAGCCCGGCGAGCCCGGCCTCTATTTCCTGCGATATGACGGATTTTGGGGCTATATCCGAAATATTCGCCGCATAATCGATATTTTTGCCTTTCGCGCATTCGATGTCGAGCGTCAGGATAAATTTTTTGATCAGATTGAACAGATACATCTTTTCCGATTCCGTTCCGGCGAGCTGGAACGAAAGCTGGTTCACGGCCTCGGAATCCCCCTTTTGGCCGCCGCGCAGATTGCGGGCCTCTTTTTCCAGGTCCCCGCATTGCTGCCTCCAGTTTTCCGTTTGAAGCTGCAAATCGCTTATTGTCTTGTCTTTTTCCTCCAATTCGCCCGTCAGCCTGCCGATTTCGCCTTTGTACTCCGATTCGAGCCCGGCCAGCGCCTCCAATTCCGGCGGATCGGGCGTGAAAGCGGTGAGCTCGTCGGTTTTGGCTTTGACCTCGGCGGTCAGTTTTGCGATATGCTCCTTGTACCTTTCTTCGTTTGCCGCATAATCTTTGCTCAGTTTGGCTATATATTCGGCGACGTCATCTTTGTTGAAGCCCCTGAAGCTCTCCCTGAAAAAATTGTTGTTTTCCGATAGATTCATAATTGTTAACAAAGCCTCCCAGAATATTTTATTTTTATTTTATCTTTGAAGCAGGAATCTGCCATATTTTATCTGCGAATAGATTCTTGAAAACACATAGATCACAATGGCGAGCTGCGTCGCGTAGAGGAGCTGGTCGTTGTTGGTCGAGAGTATCCAGAATGAGGACCATATCAAATTCGGCAGCGACGAAGCGGTCGTCACAATCACGGCGATATACGCAAAAGTGAAAAACCTCGCCGTTTCGCGCCTTCCCACGATGATTCGCGATTCCGAGACAAAATAGGCCGAAAGAGCCAAAAAACTCATTAGCTCATATATCCGGACGGGGGAATTCACATTTTTGCTCATGTCGAAAAAGCATTTGAATATATTTAAAAAGCACCATATGATCGGCATGAACGAAAATATGACGTGCGGCGCCGCATAGCCGTTCGCGGGGGCATTCTCGTCCTTTGCCTCTTCGGGCGCCTCCGCCGCGGTCTCGCTTGCATCGATGTTGAAAGCGGCGGTCTTGAAAAAATATACGGCGCTTAAAATGGAGGCGAAAAATATGAAGACATCAAACGGGAACTCTTTTGCATAATCCGCGAACCGCCTCAACAAAGACAGGCTTTTCTGGATTTCGGGCTTGTTCACCGGATTTGCGACGGAATACACCCAAAATATCGAGTTCGCCAGAAACAAAAAACCTATCAGGAACGCGGAAAACACCTGGGCCTGGGTGCCTTGCACCAAACAATCCGCGCTTTCTTTGTAGTTGTGGCTTTCGCGCTTGCGCTTGTAGATGAAAAACGAAATGAAATATGTCAGAATGACGCCGACAGCTATTATGTAATCCACGGAAAAAACCAGCGCGCCGGCCTTTTCGGTGTAAAAATGCGCCTCTTCGTGGATGTAGAATCTCGTGAGCACCATCCGCGCCGCCGATGCCATCGCCGCGAAAACGCTCACCGACAAAGCGAATATTTTGTTTTTTCGTTTCAACTCATTGTGGACGGATCTGTCAAACATAAAATAATTCCCCTGTAACCTTAATGTAAATGCAATTTGATCGGATATTTAATATTATACACATAAAAAAACCATATAATTGAGAATAATTTGTAAACACATTTTGACGAATATGATTTTATGTAAAATAAAAGCAAAAAAGCTTGTAAAAATATCGTGTTTGTGTTAAAATACTCACTACGCAAACAAATTATTCATTGAAAAACAGGAGATTGAAATTTATGGTTATCGCCTATCCCATTCCCGAAGGCGAAATCCCTTCGGAAGATTACGAAATCACCGTGGACGGGCAAACCGTGCAGGCATATCGCTGCAGGGTGTCCGCCGTTCCGTTCAACACGGTGTGGCCCGGCTACCAGAGGCCCCTCGAACAGACGGAAACCGCCTCGTTCGCGTATTTCGACGTGTCCCGGGACGAATGCGAAACGAATGTGGAAGCGCAAATGGAGATTTTTGTCCGGCGCGGTTTCGAGGAGGCGACAATGCGCCCGCTGTCCAAGACCAAAGGCAGATATACGGCAGAAGGCAACAAAGTGAGCTTCAAAATCGGCGGCCCCGGCCATTACACCCTTGAAACCGACGGCTTCCACAATGCGCTCCACATCTTCATAAACCCGGTCGAAAACTACGGCATCGACAAAACCGACCCGAATGTCATATACTTCGGCCCCGGGATCCACAGGCCGGGCAAGATAGAGCTTTCAAGCGGGCAAACCCTTTTCATCGACGGCGGGGCGGTTGTCCATACCTCGGTGACCGCGAAAAACGCGGCGGGCATCCGGATAATCGGCCATGGAATTCTCGACAACAGCGAGTTTTTCCGCTCGAATGAGGAAAACGACGGCCAGAAAGGCAGCTGCGCGAAATTTTACGACTGCTCGAACATAGAGGTGGACGGGGTGATATTCCGCGACTCCAGCGAATGGACGCTGACCACGTTCGGCTGCCGAAACATCAAAATAAATAACGCCAAGGCGATCGGGATGTGGAGGTACAACTCCGACGGGTTCGATTTGTGCAACAGCCAGAACGCCGTGATTTCCAATTGTTTTCTGCGCTGTTTCGACGACTGCGTGGTTTTGAAGGGATTTGTGAGAGAGGGCCTGGCTCCAAATGTGGAAAACATATATGTGGAAAAATGCGTGGTTTGGTGCGACTGGGGCAGGGGGCTTGAGATAGGCGCCGAGACCTGCGCCGACGAATTCCGCAATATCATATTCAAGGACTGCGACCTGATACACAACGCCCATATAGCTATGGACATACAAAACAGCGGCTATGCCCACGTGCACAAAGTCAGCTTCGAAGATATACGGGTGGAATATTCAAAATACTGCGACGAGCCGATATATCAGGATTTCAAGGAAATGGAGTACAGTCCCAAAACAAAGACGCACAGCCCCTATCTGATGCTCGCGGAGCTTCACTCCTATTACCACGACATACTCGTCCCCGGCCATGCCCACGGCAAGAACAGCGACATCGAGTTCGACGGGATCCATGTGACTTCCGACCCGGGGCTTCCGGTTCCGGAGTCGATATTCAGGGGCATCGGGGAAGGCAATGACACGAGCGGCATACGCATAAAAAACCTGTATTTCAACGGCGAAAAATTGGGAAGCCTGCAGGGCGCGAACGTCAAAATAGGGGATCACGCGAGCGATATACGAATGGATGAGTGAATGAGTGAAAAAGCGGGGGGAGTAGAAAAATGAAAAAAACGGCAAAAAAAATATTGGCGCTTTTGTTCGCGTTTGCCATGCTTGCCATGTTTTCATCGTGCAGCAGCGGCGAAAAAGCGGGCGACAACGACAGCACGACCAAGGAAGAAAACAATCCGGCGGGGGCGGAAGCGGAAAGCGAAACTGCGGAAGAGCGCGTTTACCCGGACTTGGAGGCAAAAGATTTCGGGGGCCACGAATTCACGTTCGCTTCCCGGTTCGTGGACAACCAGGACTGGACCGAATGGAAAGAGCGGGACTTGTTCGCCGAAGAGCAAAACGGCGTCGTGATAAACGACGCGGTATTTGTGAGAAACCGCAAGATAGAAGACAAATACAATGTGGCAATAAAGGAGATTTCGCTGTTGCATACCGAATTCTCGTCAAAAGTCAACCAGGCGAACAAAGCGGGCGACGATATTTACGATGCGGTCGTCACGGGGCTCATAGAATCCTCGTCCATGGCCCAGGGCGGAAGCTTTTTGGATCTCTTCGGCATACCGAACCTCGATTTGTCGAAGCCCTGGTGGAGCCAGGGCACCGTCCGCGATTTGTCGATCATGCACAAGCTGTTTTTCATCCAGGGGGATCTTCTGATTTTGGACAATGACGCCATGGAGGCGATGATATTCAACAAAACCTTGGTGAAGGAATACGAATTCGAAAACCCGTATGAGCTGGTGAAAAACGGGGACTGGACATTCGACAAGCTGATCGAGATGAGCAAGCGCGCCTCAAAGGACTTGAACGGCGACGGCAAAATGTATATCCAGGACGATTTGTTCGGCTGCATAGCCCAAGCCGACACAAACTGCTCGTTTATCATCGCGGGCGGCGTCAAAATATGCGGGAAGGACGCGGACGATTATCCCATAA
>Ga0082212_10000928_pt1 | contig 43087 bp, 29 predicted proteins | sample TergutNt197P3_FD_71548 | JGI IMG/M metagenome (GOLD analysis project Ga0082212, IMG submission 71548) | Neocapritermes taracua P3 segment gut microbial communities from Petit-Saut dam, French Guiana - Nt197 P3 | ecosystem: Host-associated > Arthropoda: Insects > Digestive system > Gut ...
TCGTCGCAGGAACAGAAAAAAACAGACCAAAACCCGTAAAAAATTCAACTTTTTCCTGTGAAACATAAAAAAATCAATAAAAACAAAAGGAGAAATTGAATAATGGAACCCAAAATACCAATGTATATCTCAGTACAACTGGAAAGTGGTTACGGCAAAGATGCGAAACGAATATGGCTGCCGTTACCCGCGACAAAAAAACAATTCGCGGCGGCGAAAAAATCCGTTGAACGGCATGGTTGCGAAATGGTTATCAAAAAATATTCCTTGAAAATCCCCCGTATATCATTAACAGACCTTATGGAAGCACCGTTTTCGCAAGTTAATCATTTGGCGGCACGGCTCGATGTTTTGGATAATAACCAGATTATAAAATTATGTGCCGTCAGCGAAAGCGAAATGTGTTTTGATACTGTGGAGCAGTTAATTAAATATACATATAATACGGAAAAATACACGCTTGATATTGATGTAATGAGCGAAGAAGATTTAGGATGGCGTGAAATTGAAAAATTAGGATTAAGCAAGTTTCCGGAAATAATAATGAAATATATAGAACCGCATAAATTTGGACTTGATATAGCGGAATCAGAAAACAGTGAATTTACATCTTTCGGATATTTAACACGTGACCCCAGTTGGTTCGATGTAAAAAAGAAATATTGTATTCCGGCATCGTTGGATATAAAAGGTGCATTCGGCGAAGAATTATACGGTGAAATGGAAATCGAGATAACAAGTGAGGAGGAAAATTAAATGCCTCACGAATATACGCGGCAACGTCAGGGACGAGATTTTTCTTTGCATGATTATTTGACGAACAATACAGAAGCGAACCGAAAAAACATTGAAAATATGATAAAAGACAACGAAAATAATAAGTCTTTGCATGACAGTCTTGAACGGTGCAAAGAAGAAACGAAACGTAACTCCATTCCGGTGGACGGTCAAGAACCGCCGGAGAAAGGAAGAAATTAAATATGGATTATAAATCAGTTATTGAAAAAATAATGCCGCTCGTAAACGAAAGCGACAAAGATACGCCGTTCGTCATAAGCAATCAAAATGGCAAATGGGTCGTAAACTACCCGTATCCGGCTGAAACAACACAGGAATTTTTGAAAAATATCAGACAAATCGACCCGTTAGCCGTGACGTTTACTGGGTGGGATTTTGCGAAAGGAAGTTTTCAATATGTTTACGACAGAACTTTTACCGAAAGACTGCGCGTTGAATATTATTTCCATAATAATGGAGCGGATGTAAAAGAACGTTTATCTCTTTTAAATTTGATTGAAGAAAATTTAGGAGAATTTTCACCGGAGGGATTGGATTATATAATCACATTGGAAAAACCGCTCGCCACGCTTTACGAAATGAAACAAACAAGGCTTATAAGTGATAATCCAAACCATTATTATAATCTTGATAAAGTAACGGAATTTGTTGATACGGTTGAAAATGAAATAAATAACCGTAGAAAGCGGGAAATTCCAAAGGAAATCGAACAGTACGATAATTCTGAAAAATTTAATATTGATGATTACAAGGAAAAACAGAGCATACAGATTGCTGGGCAACTGGTAATATTTGCCGAAAACGAAAAATCTGACGAACCGTATATGGTCTGTTATTGTAAGTGGGACAATCCGCTCGGCATTAATGAGTATTATAATATCGTCACGACTGACGATTACATCGAAGCGTTGGATTTATATGCCGAGGGAATAAAATCATTTACGCAAATACTCAAAAACGAACGCGTCGAATACGACTGTTCGGCACAAATTCTTACCGCAGCAGACTGTATTCCGAACGGGTTAGACGAAAATTTAGAGGGAAAAGTGATAATAATCAAGCCGGAGGTTCTATCGCCGGAGTACCGCAGAAGTGAACGGCAATTAAAATTTACGAGCGGGGGATTCGGCTGTTCTCCCGACGCTCTCGGAACCGCCGTATTCTGCAAGGATTTACATTCCGGTAAAGAGAGCCGTTTCGAGCGGTATGATGTTCTCGGAGTGGCTGATATTGAAAAATTACCGGAATGGGCGAGAAGTAAATTTATCGAATATAAAAAATCCTTAACCCCTGTACAAAAACAAAATAAAAAAATCATAAATAAAACTACGAAAAAGCGCACACTTCAAAACAAAATCGATGACGCAAAAGAAAAAGCTGCGAAACAAAATTCCGAACGTAAAAATAAAGTGAAAAAGCATGGAGAATTGGAGGTTGACTGATGGCTGATTCAACACAACAAATTAAAGAGATAACAGCGAAACTCGAACAAGGGGTAAAAGACTTGTTTGCAAGTGACAAATATGCGGATTACCTGAAAACTATGTCGCGTTTCCATAAATACAGTACACGCAATACTTTATTGATTCATTTACAAAAACCCGATTCGTCTTTTGTCGCAGGATTTACAGCATGGAAAAAAAAATTCGGTCGTCATGTCAAAAGAAACGAAAAAGCAATAAAGATACTCGCTCCCACACCGTTTGTTGTGCGCGAGGAAAAAGAGAAACTTGACCCTAATACCCGTTTACCTGTACTCGACGAAAATGGTATGCCGATTATTGAGGAAATAGAACATCGGCTCGCACGATTTAAAGCTATATCGGTATATGACATAAGCCAAACAGATGGTAAGCCGCTTCCTACGCTTGTTCAAGACCTTACAGGTAATGTGGAACAATATATGGCGTTTGTGAACGCACTCCGCGCTGTTTCGCCGTTGCCAATCGTGATAGAATATCTATCTGATAATACTGACGGATTGTGTCATTATGGTGAAAAAATATTGATTCGCGAAGGTATGAGCGAAATTCAAACAGTATGTGCTATTATTCATGAGTTAGTCCACTCGCGTTTACATGACTTATCGCTCAAAATAACTGATGATGAAAATACAATTCCAAAAGACCGTCGAACGGAAGAAGTCGAAGCCGAAAGTATTACGTTTACGGTCTTAAATTATTTCAATCTTGATACCGGAGATAATTCGTTTGGGTACATAGCAGAATGGAGCAAAAACCGGGAACTCAAAGAATTAAACGCTTCTCTTGATGTAATACGCAAAACGTCGGCAGAATTGATTGACGAGATAGACTGCAAATTTCAGGAAATAGCCAAAGAACGGGATATAAACTTATCCATAAAAGAAGAACAGGACGAAATGGCAGAATTAGACATGGAAATTGAAAATAATGATGAAAATAAGAAGGTTAATATTATGACGACAGAACAAAAACTATACGAAAAATTCGCAGAATTATTCCCGCAGGTCGCTAATGGTGAATACAGTTATCTGCGGCTTGAAGCGGGAGCAGGTATGGAACCGCTCTCGCTCGAATGGATTGACGACGATAAAATCTCCATAATGCACACCTACACAATGAACGGCGATTTGATGTATGACCCCATGATTGCTTTTGAAATCGACAAAAGCGCAAAAACTTTAACCGCCGTCGAATACCAACATAGTTATCCGCCGTTATATCAACGGATTGATGAGGATGGCGTGGGTTTGAGCGTTGACGGTAATGGAAAAGAACGAATTATAAATGATTTACAAAGACAATTAAATGATTTTATGGAACAATGGTTTAATAATATAGAACAACAGGACTATATACCAATCAAAGCAAATATTATAATTAATGGTGAAGAAACGCAAATAACTTTTGATAATGACGGCAACCCAATTATACCGAAACCGGAAAAAGTGTATGATTTAAGTTATGGTTTTTTAGGCAACGGTGTTACCGTATGGAACCGTGCCGAAGAACACGATGGTGATTATATGACTGTGGCGCATATCGAACGTGACCGTAGTATTAAATTTTACGATAAAGATATGCCGGAAGAAGTGAAAGAAAGTATAAGAAAATCAACGTGGATTATGGAAGATGACGCTCTTAACCCTCTACCCGCAATCGAAACGGACTTGATAATGCCTGATACTTCAATCGGATATTCCGAAATGAATCTATATGGGTATATGAGTGACGAATTACTCCCATTGACACAAAACAGAGCTGTTGAACTTTTCGACGACGACCATACTATATATCTACTCTACCCTGACAACACCGAAGTTATGGTATTTGTCCGCGACGAAATTATGCAACATGACGGTTTATACGGTATAGAACGCGTGGAATGGGAGGTTATATTAGATTTTGAGGAAATGAAAACCTTAGTCAGAAATAGCGGGGGTAACAAAGAAGCCGATTTATTATACGGCGGAGGTAACAGATTCGGTATATATCAAATACACCACGATATAGACGAATCTCGCAATTTCCGTTTTGCGTCTGTGAGGGAAATGGAGGCTCACGGATTAAGTATTGACCGGGCAAATTATGAACTCATATATACTGCACCTTTTTCAAAGCGGATTGAATTACTCACGGACAAGGATTCAATTTTGGATCAAATCTACGAAGATTTCAATATAAATCACCCTGCGGATTTCAAAGGGCATAGTTTATCAGTCAGCGATGTTATCGTGTTGAAATATAACGGTGATGTATCTTCGCATTACGTTGACCGTATAGGTTTCGTTGAAATACCCGCATTTCTCGGCGAAGAAACACCGCCGACAACGGTAGTTGAAAATCCTATACAAAATAAAGAAACGGAAAAGAACGTAAAATTACCGGATAAAATACAAAGTGGGGTGTCCAAAAGTAAGCCGACTTTGATGAATCGGCTTGAAGAAAATAAATTTAAAGCGGCACAACATGGACAGAATGAAACTAATAAAATTAAAGAACGTGAGGTGTGACGAATATTATTAAAAATGATTTAAAAAAGTTAGTTCAAAAAATTTATTGACTTTAAATGAACCAGAGAGTATAATGATAGCAGAAAAAAATATTATGTACGAGGGTCAAAAATTTAGGCATAGTATTTGATAACTTATATTTTGTGAATTATATAAAAAAGGAGATTTTTAATGAAAAAGAAAATTTTTGCCAATATGCTAACATTAACGCTTATTTTAACTATATTTACAGGGTGTGGCAGCGGTGTTTCCCAAGAGGAATACAACCGCCTTGTTTCGGAGTTGGAAGATTTACAAAATAGAGTAAATAATACCAACTACGACATTGAAATTGAGGATAATAATGGTAGTGATTTCGCAGATAACAATGAAAACGATAACTCATTTGAAAATAAAGAAAACTCACAAAGTGATATTTTTCGATTTGATACGGATAATACTTTTTATCAATATGGTATGCTTGCTGTTTATGACGATGAAAATGATAATAAATATTCCGGAAAACTTGTTGCTTTTAAAAATGAAAAAAATGCTGATGGTACACCTAAGTATTCTGAAAAAGAGCTTGCTTTCGAAGGGCTTACGGTTATGTATGAAGATTTCATTTATGGCAGAGAACTCACAGATTTAATAAAATTATGTGACGAAATGGAAGTACCAAAGAAGATTTTTATGGTGGCATCTGATGCTCTTAAGGTTATTGAAGAAAAGAATGAAGTCACTTATTTGATTTTATACGAAAATCAAGGGGCTTTATCTTATAATATCACCAGTGATGGAACTATTTCTGAATTTATAAATGATTATATGAAAACTTATATAGATTCAACGGAAAACAAATAAAATTTAACAACCTAAAAAAAATGAACCTCCCTGCGACAAAACTGCGAGGAATTAGAATTGAAGGGATTAAATTTTTACAATTACTGGCTTATACTCAAATGCTTCTAATAATCACTTTGACCCGTACAGAAATCTAAACACAAAATCGTAATTATAATAATTTTCAAAAGCAGAACGAAATAAAAATTTCCGTTCCGCTTTATTTTTTTGCACAAAAATATAAAAATCAAACAAGAAGGAGTTTTAATATGTATTTTACAATAGAAGAAGAAAACCTTATATGTATATTCGACGTGAGCAGTCGAACCGCATTTATAAACGAAATATCCGCCGCCCTGCATGAATTTATCGAACCGGAACTGTGCGATATTGCGGATAATATATTAAAAAAGTTAAATGATATGAGCGACGAGGAATTTGATACGCTCATATTTACCCCTGAATATTACGACGAAGAAATGGAGGAATAACTTAATATGGCAAGCAAATTGCAATACTATTATGCCGTAGCGGAACAAACGGCAAAGGAAATCGCCGCCAATCGCGGAAACTGGACGAATTTCCTTGATACCGCAGCAAAGTTATATAAATACCCGTTCCCCGACCAGTTGATGATTTACGCGCAAAAACCTGACGCTACCATTTGTGCGGAAATGGCACTCTGGAATAATAAAGACGAAAAGAAAAAACATAAAAATTTAGACGGCATAGCTTGGAAAAGACTTGTGCGAATTGGGGCAAAAGGAATTGCGCTGATTGACGACAGCGGCGAATATCCGCGACTTAAACATGTGTTTGACATATCAGACACAATATCATTGCTCTCAAAAGACATAAAACCATTCGTATGGGAAATGCGGCAGGAACACAGGGCGCCTGTTTTAATTCATTTCGCGGGTATTTACGATGATTTAGACGACACGCTCGCAGAATCGTTCCACAGCATTGCAGAACAGCTTGCGAGAGAGTATTATATAGATAATGCCCGCGAGATACGTTACCGCGCAGAGGACAGTTTCATGGAAGATTTCGACGAAGACAATCTCGGCGTTGTTTTTCAAAATATGTTGTCTGCGAGTATAGAATACACATTGATGTCACGGTGCGGTTTCGATACACCCGACTATTTTGAAGATGATGATTTCCAATATATCTTTAATTTCAACACCCCCGACATAGTGTACGCGCTCGGCACGGCGACAAGCGAACTGTCGGAACAAGTCCTGCGGGACATAGAAATGGTAATAAAAAAATATGAGCGGCAACACACCGCCGAAAGGAGCGAACAAAATTATGACCAAAACCTTAACTTACACACAGAGCGGGGATTATCTACTGCCGGATATACGGTTATCAGAACCGCCGAGGGAGTTGACGGAGCCGTTGGGCAAATACGCGAGAATGCGGAAAGCGTTTCTGAAAGACTATCGGACAATGACGTACAACACAATGTTACTGAAAGAGACGTTGTTCCCCCATTTACGGGAAACGGAGGAAGCGGCGAACACGAGAATGACGCAAGTAATGAACATACTAACAACGACAAATCCGTTACCCGACAAAACGACCGATCCGATGGGTTGGACGGCGATGATGAATACCCTGAAAGCACAAGCGGAGGAAATGGTATTGAACAGCCTGATTTACATCTAAACAATTCCGGCACCTATTCCCAAGTTGGGAATAGCTTAATAGAAACCTTATCAACCCCATCAATCAAACTTGACGAGGTTGATACTATTTTACGCGACGGCGGCAACGACAACGCCAGTCATTTGCGGATTACCGCATATTTTTCAAAAAAAAAGACACTCGAAGATAACGCAAATTTTTTATGGCGCGAATATCTCATGGGACGGTACAGACATAGAGCCGAACCGGGTGGCAAAGGCTATAAATTCGGAATACAACAGACTTCCGTATGGTTTGACGATACAGGTATCAGAATAGGACGCGGCAAATCTGCAATATATTCTACCGATTATGCGCAAATCACATGGGAACAAGCCGCCGTCCGCGTCAAGGAATTATTCGACGCGGGGCAATATGTATCTCATGATTTCCTTGACGAAGCAATAGATAACGAAAAAATAGAACTCGCAGATAAATTGTGGAATTTTTACCGCGACGATATGAAGCATATACCGAAAGAATGGCGGTCTGAACATGGAGGATACCCCGGTGATGTCGAAATAATCAAAGGTTTACTTGACGACTCCGACGAACGACAAGCTATACTTGACCATTTAGAAAGCGATGTTACCGAATGGAGAAACACATCCGACCATCGTTCATGGCACAATCCTGAACGACTGTTGTCAGATATGCGTGACAGCATGATACCGCCGAACGGATTTCCCGCCGCAGATTTTCAATCTACCGGATATATGTCGTTCATCACAGACGATGAAGTTGATTCATATTTTACGCAAGGTAGTAATGTTAGCGAGGGAAAATACCGCATATTATCACATTTTTTACACGAACATACGCCAAAAGAACGAATAGATTTTTTGAAACATGAATACGGTCATGGCGGCGGAACATGGATTGGACACGACGGTTCGCACGAAGCAGAACCGGGCAAAGGTATTACACTCAAACGCTCCGGTTGCGAAAATGTAAATTTTAACTGGAATAGAGCCGTTCAAAAAATAGATGAATTAATCAAGAGCGGAAAATATATGTCCCGAACGGAACTTAACCGCTTACCGGAATATGAACGTCTGATACTCGCAAGGCAAATACAAAATTTTTATTATGATTTGCCGGAAGGGTATCTATGCCCTTTCCCAAAAGATATGGATTTCCATTATCCCCACGAGGAAGAATGGACTGCGCTCAATAACTTTTTAGACGATACCGAACACATGGAAGCCGTACTCGGTGAAATGCAGTATATTTATACGAACACGCCGGAAGAAGATAGATATTATAATACACGCAATACGGGATTCATAAACCTTTCAAATTATTATGAGGGTACATACACACTTTTTCCGGGGCTTGAAAATCAAACAGGATCAGTACAAACGGTTTCACCCAAACCAAAAATCGGCGACCAGTTAGATTTATTTGCTGACGAATTATTACCGGAATTACCAAGCGTTCAAGAACAACGCGAAACAATCGAACAGGAATTACGGCAGGAAACAAACAACGCAGGTTTACCGTTTTTGAATATATCTGACGAAGATAAAGAGCGAATAATAAAACAGTTTGCGGACAATCCACGTTCCCGTGAAACGGTAAATCTTGTTCGGAAAATTTACGGCGACAGTTTGAATATGCCGCTCCCGCAAGCGATTAGACGTATAGCGGAACTTGCGAATGAGGGACGGTTTGTAATTATAGAACAAAAATCTATTACTGAAAATGATATTGTTACCGATGAGTCTAACCTAACGTCGGTAGGAATGAACCGTTTCGGAGAACTCTTTTATAGCGACGGCAAACCATTATCAGAAACGGAAGCGGAGAAATTTCGGGAATCCAAAGATTCTGAACCCGCAGAACGGTTTGTTGTTGCCGAATTACCGAACCGCGTCGGAGTTTACGCCGTGTGGGACAATGAAAACAAAAGGTTTTACGAGGACGAAAACAATAATATTTCGACGTTCACTGAAAGAGCTGAAGTTGAATCCTACCGTGATACTCTCGCCGGAGCGGAAAAAATCGTTGACGCTATTAACACAATAGAAGTTTCGGAAACCGAAAAACGGACGCACATATACGAATATTATCAGCAAGCGCAAGCTTTATCGCCGCCTGACAGCGTGATATTATTGTCTGTCGGTGGTTTTTTTGAACTTTACGGCAAGGACGCCGATATTGCGGAGGAACATCTCGGTTTAACGGCAGCATACCGCGAATCCCCGTTTCCCGAACGCATAAAGATGTGCGGTTTCCCAGATTGGGTACTCGTTTCAAATATAACCAAACTTACAAATGAGGGGTATATCGTCGCGGAGGCGCGTATTGACGATACAGGAACTTTATCAATCCGTATTCATTCACCGAAAGAAGCGGAAATTGCGGAGCCTGTTACAAATATTCTTTACAATATAGGCGACAGGCTTGAATATAACGGAAAACTGCATGAAATAGACCGGATTGGCGATTTTATACGGGTAAAAAATCTTGGTACGCCGTCTGCTTATCCGGTGTTCGACTATATTTCATTTCGGCGGAGTGACTTTGAACGTATGCTGTCTAACGGCGAACTTGCGGTTAGACCGCCTGAAACTGAAACGGCGAATGAGCCTGACGAAATAGATACGGCGACTGTTTACTATACGCCAAAATATAATATCCCGTACCGAAAAGGGGATATTATTGAAGCTCTTAATACAAGCTCCGAAAATCCTGTAAAAATGATTATCGAAAAAATCGACGAAAATTATGTTTATTATGATTTCGTTGATGACCCTGACCTTAATTCGGAGCCTGTTGATATATTTAGGGACGATTTTGAAAATTATCTCGACAACGGAGGATTCAAAAGTACCGCAAAAGACGCGTTACAAATTACAGAGAACATTATAGAAGAACCTGTTACCGAATTAACCGAACTCGATTTTGATACCGTTGCGCAAAATATTTTAGAACGCGCCATGCAAAACGCAACTTTTACCGATGCGGTTGCAAACGCTCAAGTACGCGGAGCTCTCCGTAACCCAGTGACTAAAGTTTTAGACAGTGTTTTTATGGAAATTGTGAAAAACGGTGAATTACCGTTATATAAATCATATTTTGCTGAAGATGATTTGAATGATAGGTTATTTGACTATATATACCGCCAGTCATGGGAAAACAAGCAAAAACAGGAAACGATTGTCACAGAACAGGCTGTATCAGAAGATGAAATTATACCGGAAATTAACGAAGAACAAATTATAAACGAAAATATAAAGGCACGGTCTATACCCGAATCGCCGAAAAATCCTCCTCCTGTATTTTTTGTGGATTGGGACGAAGTACAATATGATTTCGATTTAAATCTATACAATGACCACGATATTATCGGATATAACCAGAATGGCGTAGAATACGCACTCGGACGGAGCGGCGGTTTAAATTATGTTACAGGAACCGGTATGCTTTGGGGCGATAATACCGTACCCGGCGATATTTATAAACAGATAGAAGCATATAAAAACGGCGAATTGACTGATGAACAAGTTCGGGCGAATTATCTCAATGTATTAGAAACATTTAGAAATTATAAAGCAGCAGACATTATCGAAGCAAATCAAGATTTACTTGATGTTTTGGATAACGGATTATTTTCGCAAGCAGAAAAAGAAACTACATTGAGTATGTTTGAAAAAGGAGCCACAAATAATGATATAGCTATGCTACTGTCCGAAAGTTACAACGGAACAGTCGATACTATGACTTTCATAAATGGCGAAATTGCAGACTATTCGGCTACATTTGACGGACTTCTTATTGATATAAAAGATAAATTCGATACAACACTCAGTTTCACATGGGTTGAAATTACACCTGTTGTACGGGCTTTGGCATGGCAATGGCTTGAAAAGCAGGAAGCGGAAAAAGATATTCCTGCTGTAATAGTTTCGCAATCCGATATAAAATCTAACGATGACTTTCAAAGCGAACAAGAAAAAGCTGATGTATGGTATCGTGTCGGAGATAAAGTATATTTCAATAATTCCGAATTTGAAATTACGCAAATATCAGATATAGGAACTGTTAAAACGCGTGATATTGACAGCAAATTGCATTGGTACAGCCCTGAAATGTTTGAAGCGTTGATTAATACAAATGACCGCAACCGTCAACTTCGCAGTAGTAGAATAAACACAATGCAGCCACAGAATGAACAATTTAGTCTATTTGATTTATCTGAAGATTCTGCTCCTGTTGCAACAAAAGTGGAAACGCAAACAACATTGCCACAATCTACTGCCGTTAATTTCAGAATCGCCGACGATCATCTCGGCGAGGGCGGAGCAAAGATAAAATTCAAATATAACTTTGACGCAATCAATACATTAAAAAATATAGAACTTGAGAAACGAACCGCAACACCGGAAGAACAACTAATATTATCGCGTTATGTCGGTTGGGGCGGATTACCGCAAGCGTTTGATCTTGACAACACACAATGGAAAAACGAATATCTTGAACTTAAAGCTACAATTTCGCCGGAAGAATACGAATCAGCGAGAGCGAGTACGCTCAATGCACACTATACTGCACCGACCGTTATAAAGGCAATCTATGAAACCGTTGGACAAATGGGATTCAAGTCAGGCAACATACTCGAACCTGCCTGTGGTATAGGCAATTTTTTTGGATTAACACCGGAGAGTATGAAATCATCAAAACTGTACGGCGTGGAACTCGACAGCATTACCGCTCGTATTGCCAAACAATTATACCCGAAAGCTAATATAAAGGAAACAGGTTACGAAAAGATTGATACACCTGATGCTTTTTTTGACCTCGCAATCGGCAACGTGCCGTTCGGCAGTTATGGCGTAGTTGATAAACGCTACGATAAACATAAATTTCTAATACATGATTACTTCTTCGCAAAAACATTAGACCAGGTGCGTCCGGGTGGTATCATCGCTTTTATTACATCCAAAGGAACGCTCGACAAACAAAATCCAGAAGTGCGGAAATACATTGCTCAACGGGCTGAATTACTCGGAGCGGTACGATTACCGAACAACGCTTTTCTCAAAAACGCCGGAACGGAAGTAACAAGCGACATCATATTTTTACAAAAACGCGACAGACCCATTGACATTGAACCAGATTGGGTGCATTTAGGATATACAGCCAACGGCATACCTATTAATCGTTATTTCATTGACAATCCTGAAATGATACTTGGTACGATGGCATTTGACGAACGAATGTACGGCAAAGAAACAACTTGTAATCCAATAGAAAACGCGGATTTAGCAGAACAGCTAAAAACCGCGCTTTTTAATGTTCAGGGACAGTACACCGTCGATGAACTTGACGATATTGAGGGTATAGACGACCACGCCATACCCGCCGACCCGACCGTAAAGAATTTCAGTTATACTACATCAAACGGAATGGTATATTTTCGCGAAAACTCGTTAATGTATCCGGTTGACTTACCCGCTACGACGCTCGAACGTATAAAAGGTATGATATATCTGCGTAATTGCGTACACGAACTCATATCATTACAGCTTGACGAACACAGCGAAGCGGAAATAAAGGCAAAACAGGCTGAATTAAGCCAACGATACGACCATTTCATATTTGAATACGGATTAATAAATTCGCAGGCTAACAGCCGTGCTTTTAATGCAGACAGCGCATATTATCTGTTATGTTCACTTGAAATAATCGACGAGGACGGCAATCTCGAACGCAAAGCCGATATGTTCACCAAACGCACTATAAAACAAAAAATTGACATAACCCGCGTCGATACGGCAAGCGAAGCTCTGGCGGTTTCACTTGGTGAACACGCTTTTGTGGATTTGGAATACATGGAAAGCCTTACGGGATTTTCGCAGGAAAAACTCATTTCCGATTTAGATGGAGTTATCTTTTTAAATATCGGAAACGCTGACAGCCAGCAAAAAACCTACATCACAGCCAATGAATATCTTTCCGGCAATGTGCGAAAAAAATTAGAGGAAGCGAGGGCGGCGCAAGCTGCTGTCGGCGACGGCTCTTTTGATATTAATGTACGCGCTCTCGAAGCCGCGCAGCCCAAAGACCTCGACGCTTCCGAAATTTCCGTCCGGCTCGGCTCGACATGGATTGAACCGGAGTATGTACAGGAATTTATGCACGAACTCCTGAAAACAACATGGCGTATGCGACAGGTTTACGAAGTAAAATATCATCAGTTTTCCGGCGAATGGCAGGTCACAGGTAAAAAACGGGCGCAATACAGCGATATTCTCGCTAACGTCACTTACGGTACAGAACGCATGAATGCTTATCAAATTATAGACGACACACTTAACTTACGTGATGTGCGTGTATATGATTATGTAAAAGACGCGGACGGTAATGAAAAACGCGTGTTAAACAAAAAGGAAACTACCCTTGCTCAACAGAAGCAGGAACAAATCAAGCAGGCATTCAAGGACTGGATTTGGAAAGACCCTGAACGCCGCCAAAAACTCGTAAAAGAATATAACGAAAAATTTAACAGCGTTCGACCACGTGAATACGATGGAACTCACATCACATTTTCGGGTATATCGCCGGAAATAACCCTGCGACCGCATCAGCTCAACGCAATCGCGCATATCATGTACGGCGGCAATACGCTATTGGCACACGAAGTCGGAGCGGGCAAGACGTTCGAGATGGTCGGAGCGGCGATGGAATCGAAACGGCTCGGACTGTGTAATAAATCGTTGTTTGCCGTACCTAATCATTTGACCGAACAATGGGCGGGTGAATTTTTACGGTTATACCCATCGGCTAATATACTCGTAGCCACAAAAAAAGATTTTGAAATGCGAAACCGCAAAAAATTCTGCGCGAAGATAGCAACGGGTGATTACGATGCCGTCATAATCGGACACAGCCAACTGGAAAAAATCCCGTTGTCGCGTGAACGGCAGGAGCGATTGTTGAATGAGCAATTGGAAGAAATCGAAGAAGGAATAAGCGAACTCCAAGCCTCGCAAGGAGAACGTTTTTCAATAAAACAACTTGAAAAGACGAAAAAGTCTATTGAAACACGGCTCACAAAACTACTCGAAGCCAAAAAACGCGACGATGTTGTTACGTTTGAGCAATTAGGCGTTGACAGGTTATTTGTGGACGAGGCGCACGGTTTCAAAAATTTATTTTTGGTGACAAAGATGAGAAATGTTGCGGGACTTTCCGCTACCGAAGCGCAAAAATCTTCGGACTTATTTATGAAATGCAGATACATGGACGAACTGACCGACAACAAAGGTGTTATATTCGCTACGGGTACGCCGATAAGTAACAGTATGACGGAAATGTACACCATGCAACGATATTTACAATACGATACGCTCGTAGCAAAGAACCTCACGCATTTCGACTGTTGGGCTTCTATCTTCGGCGAGACACAGACAAGTATAGAACTTGCGCCGGAGGGTACGGGATACCGTGCCCGGACACGATTTGCGAAATTTCACAATTTACCTGAATTAATGTGTATCTTCAAGGAAGTCGCAGATATTCAAACCGCTGATATGCTAAATCTCCCTGTACCCAAAGCTCTGTATGAAAATATAATCGTTGAGCCGTCAGAATTGCAGAAAGAAATGGTAGTGGAACTTTCTGAACGTGCCTCCGCAGTACACGCCCATGTGGTTGACGCAAGGGTTGACAATATGCTCAAGATAACGACGGACGGGCGAAAAATCGGGTTGGATCAGAGGTTGATGAATCCGCTTCTGCCCGACTTTGACGGCAGTAAGGTCAACGCCTGCACGGAAAATGTTTATCGTATATGGGATGAAACAAAAGCCGACAGGCTGACACAACTTGTTTTCTGTGATTTTTCAACGCCTAACAAAGACGGACGTTTCAATGTTTACGACGACATGAAAGCAAAACTTCTTAATAACGGCGTACCCGAACATGAGATAGCTTTCATTCACGACGCAGATACAGAAACACGCAAGAAAGAATTGTTCGCAAAAGTGCGGCAGGGAAAGGTGCGAATCCTATTCGGTTCCACGTTCAAAATGGGATCAGGTACAAACGTCCAGGACCGTCTTGTCGCGATTCACGATGCAGATTGTCCATGGCGACCTGCCGACCTCGAACAACGCGCTGGGCGTATAGTGCGGCAAGGTAATAAGAACGCCGAAGTACAGATTTTCAGATATGCAACAAGTGGTACATTCGATAGTTATTTATGGCAGACAGTCGAATCAAAACAAAAATTCATAGCTCAAATCATGTCGTCAAAATCTCCCGTGCGCTCCTGCGAAGATGTGGACGAAACCGCTTTGTCATACGCTGAAATAAAGGCATTATGCGCGGGTAATCCACTTATTGCGGAAAAGATGAATCTCGATGTGGAAGTTGCGAAATTGCGTATGCTCAAAGCCGATCATCAGAGCCAACATTACCGTTTGGAGGACGAATTACTAAAACGTTACCCCGAACAAATTACGGCGGCGACGGAACGTATCGCAGGTATTGAAAAAGATATAGCGATGTACGCGGAGCAAAACGAAAAATCGACAGCGATTCAGGAATCCATATCGGGCAACACGGCGACGGTCACTGCGAAGTTTCCCGGTATGACGGTAAACGGCGTAGAGTATAAAGAAAAAGAGCCTGCGGCAAAAGCATTGCTCGAATCCTGTAAGGGTGTCACAGACAAAAAAGAACTGACGATAGGAAAATATATGGGATTCGATATGAGCCTACAATTCGACAGTTTCAACAGGGTTATCAACATCATGCTACGCGGCACTATGACATACCAAACCGATCTCGGCACAGACGCTCACGGTAATATCACGCGTATTAACAACGTACTCAACGAATTACCCAAACGGTTAGACGGCGCGAAATCACAGCTTACCAATCTGTATTCGCAACAGGAGGCGGCAAAGTTGGAATTGGAAAAACCGTTCGCTTTAGCTGATGAACTCGCGGAAAAAGAAGCGCGTCTTGCCCTGTTGAACGCCGATTTGAATATTGACGGCAACGGTGGTTTTGACGTAATGAACGATGCTGACAACCGGGAAGATGACAATCCCGAAAAAATTGAAACGGAAATTGATGATGAGGACGAAGATGAGTATATACCGCAAGCCGTTTCCGCAAAAAGTGTTAAGCCGTCTTTTTTAGATGATATACGCTCATTTAATTCAAATAAAAATCAATCTATTCCGAACGGTAAAATATCGGATCGCAATATATAACAGAACAACGTGGCGGGGTTGTAATAACTCCGCCATATATATTTTTTGGAGGAAGATAATTTAGTGGAAAATATAAATGAAAATAAAAAAAATAAACGTAAGAGAAATAATTATATAGGATTTTGTGTAACAAAGCAGGAACGTGAAATGATAAATCGTCGTATGGCGCAAACAGGGATAAAAAGTCTGCGAGCGTATATGCTTAAAATGGGAGTGGACGGGCGTGTAATTCATGTAGAACTCGACAGCGTTCGCGAAATGGTGCGGTTGCTCTCAAATGCAACAAACAATATCAATCAAATAGCCAAACGCGCCAATGAAACAAGAAATATATATGCTACCGACATTGACGAATTACGTAATCGTTACGATGAAATCTGGACGCAGACAAAATTGATTCTGCGAAAACTCGCGGAAATAAATTAAATATCTTGATTTTTCGAGTTGTTTATTATATAATATTTATGGAAATAAAAAAATACAGATATGCCGAACAAGATAAATTCGGAGGATATTCAGATATGGATGAAAAGGTTGAATTGCGGTTGATTAACGGACAATACGTAAAAAGCGAAAACGTTATAGCCCGTTGTCATGTGCTAACCCATCGCGGCTATTTGTCAAAAAACCTTGTAAAGTCACACGAATGTATAAAAAAAAAATGTCCATTTTTTGAAAAGATGAAACCGGAATACTGGAAGGCTCTCGAATCAACTGAGCAGGAAAAGAAAAATAACCGATTGAAAAAGAAACAAGAATTAAAGATAATAAATGACCGCGACGAGGTTATTCGGGAAACGCTTGAGGACAGCGGACATATTCACGTTACTTCAATCAGAGAAGAAAGCAAAAATATATTTGCAATTAGTTACATATACGACAAACGAATAAATCTTGACCCGGAGGTTCAATTCCTGCGTAAAAAATTCAAGAAAAATATAAAGTTACAAGCGAGGATAGGCTCCAACGAAGCGATAGAACAACTCATTCGCAAACCACGACGGGAAACACGTAAAGTCACAGATTTACGGAAAGCTCCGAAAGTCGGTTATGCTACAAAAAAACGTTTTGCGGTTTTGGGTGTGTATTGTTTAGAAGATTTATATGGACGCAACGGCGACGCTTTATATAAACTTGATTGTGAATTGTCCGGCAAAAAAATTAATCGTCGTTATTTGGCGGCATACCGTAGCGCAGTAGAATTTATAAATAAAATATAAAAATTAATTTGCACAAATTGAAATTAATTAATAAGATATTATATATAACAAGGGTAATTCCTATGATGGGAATTATCTCATTTTTTTATGTTTGGAGGTATTATGGCTACAACGTGGATAAAATCGCTCCACAAAAATAAAGGGAAATCTATTTTACAAACGCTTATTGCCCGTATTGATTACGCCGAAAATCCTGACAAAACAAAAAGAGGCGAATTAGTCACAGGCTACGCTTGCGACCCCCGGAGCGTTGTCGAAGAATTTTTGTTATCGAAACAGGAATACGAATATATCACAGGACGCGATCAGGAACGGAGCGATGTATTGGCGTATCACATTCGCCAGAGTTTTAAGCCGGGCGAAACTGACGCGGAGACGGCGAACAAAATTGGGTACGAACTGGCAATGTCTTTCACAAAAGGCAATCATGCCTTTATAGTATCTACTCATATAGACAAATCGCATATTCATAATCATATTTTATTTAATTCAACGACTTTAAATTGTGAGAAAAAATTTAACGATTTCAGACGTTCAGGAAGAGTGGTACGTCGTATAAGCGATTTGCTCTGCATTGAATACGGCTTGTCAATAATCGAAAATCCGAAGCCGTCAAAAGGCAGAAATTATGCAGAATGGCTCGGAGACAAACCATTGTCGTGGCAGGAAAAGCTACGCCGAAAAATCGACGAAGTGCTGCCGTCATGTTCGACGTTTGACGAATTTTTATCGTTAATGAAAACGTCAGGATATACAGTTAAAGATAACCGTAAATATATTTCAATATGCGCTCCCGGTCAGAAACGCCCGACACGGTTGAAGTCACTCGGCAATAACTATACTGAATCGGCAATACGCGAACGGCTTGGCATGACAAGAACCGTTACATCAGGCGGAGCAAGCGACGGTCGCATTCACTTCAATTTGCTTATAGATATACAGGCAAAAATCCAGGAGGGCAAAGGAGCCGGATACGAACGTTGGGCAAGGATATTCAATCTCAAGGAAGCAGCGAAAACCTTATTGTTTCTCAAAGAAATCGGTATTGACAGCTACGACGATTTAGTAAAAAAATCAGCAATTATATCATCAGAATTTAACGGGAAATTGAACAAAATTAAAGAAGCTGAAAAGCGTATGGCTGAAATTTCCGAATTGCAAAAACAGCTCGGCACATACAGCAAAACACGCGACGTTTACGCTCAATATAGGAAGTCAGGGTGGAACGAAAAGTTTTACGAAACAAATCGCGCAGATATTACATTACACAGAGCTACAAAAAAATATTTTGACGGTTTAGGCTATGGCAAAAATAAAAAGTTGCCGACGATCCAATCGTTGAAACAAGAATATTCGATGTTATTATCAGAGAAGAAAAAGTTATATTCCGGTTATCACGAACTCAAATCACAACGAACAGAGCTGCTTACTGCGAAATCTAACGCTGACAAAATACTCGGCATAAAACCGGAAACGCCAAAACATGATTTATCCCATATAAAAAAGAACAATATGTATGAAGTATAGACCTCGCAGAGGTCGCAGCAGACGGCGTAGCCGGCTTCAACGGACGGGTGCGAAGCAACCGGACGAGAGGGTTTGGGAGAGGCTCCCAACAAGCAAGTCCGAACCTATTTTGCCACGTAAAACCGTGCAAAATAGGTTCGGACGGCGGAATTGTCGCTACAATTCCCCTGCTTGCCAAGAACGAACTTTACGGTAAAATGCGGGTTTTTGGACGTATAATTTTTTTATTGATTCGTAATAACTTTTGTAAACTCGAATTAAAAATTTAAGGTAGTATTTTATTTTTTATTCATTAGTATTTTCATTACTTGTTCTGCTCCCCCCATTTGTTCGCAACTCAAAAGGGTATTAACAGTTTCAAAAGCCAAATAAATTTCGCCAAGTTCTAAGATAAATTTTTCGTTGATTTTCCACGGTTTTTCGATTTGGATTTGTTTATATAACAATCGTACACACTCATTAAATAATCTTCTCGCATCCTGAGCGTATGTGCTGTTGCCTGGTATTATATCAAGTTCGTTCAGGCGATTAATTATTGATTCCGCGTCGAACACGGTGAGTAGGCTTAAACACGCCCACTCGAAATCACGCCTGTTGTCTTTTATTCCGGCAGTAATATCTTTATACAGGCATTGGCTTATTTCGTCGCGGACACTCTCGAAAGTAAACTGCCCGATATTTGAATATTTATCTGCGTAATAATCCGCTATGAATTCGCTCCAAATATAATAACCATCGCATAAGGCTTCATCGCCGTTGTATGGTTTGCCGCTTCCATATATATCAATAAAATGTTTGTCATCAATCTCGGCTTTCGCACAGTATATGTGGGTAAGCTCGTGAAGAATTACATAACGTAAATTAGCTTTGAAATATTTTTGTTTTGTGCAAACCAAAACAGCCGACTTGCTTTCGCCAATAACAGCCTGTCCACTGGTACCGTTTGCGAGTTGTTCTTCATGTTCCTTTATGATTATTTCTCTTGGTCGGTATTGTTCACATAATGCTTTATACCGTGTAGCCATTCGGGGCGGTGGCGCAAAGTCAAAAATAATATCGCTTTCGGTAAATGGTACATCAGGCATTGACTTGATGAAATATGCTAATGTTTTTGCTGCGTAATCTTTCATTTCATTAACGGTCATATAATTCCCTCGTTAAAATTTTTCTTTAATAAAATTATGGTATCATAAATTTATTAAAAATTAAACAAATTCAATAATAATGATGCTAAATAATTATTAAATTTATTATACAATTCATTTTTTACGGCATGTTAAGCTCGCAATTAAGAAAAAGAAAAACATACCAATATATCCAATTCCGGTCACATCTGCAAAATCAAATATATCCCCGCCAAATGAATTAATCATATTCAGACATATTATTACTAAAACAATATTTGTTAATATCATTATAATTCTTAAAGCCGTAGTTATTTTACTAATCGCACAAATTTTTTTTATTATTTTTTTATAAAAATTATATAATTTCCATTAACAACAATAAAAATTACAAGTATTTATAATATGTAAACAAAAACAAATTTATTAAAAAATACTTGGAGGTATTTATTTATGAAAAAATTTACAAACCGCATTATTTCTGTTTTTATTATGCTTACTTTTATTATGGCAACTTTATCAGCATTAACTATCAATGTTTCCGCGACCGTTGATACCGACGCAACGAGCAGCCTTGTATATGCCGGACCGTCATCGACTACTTATAAAGATATTGGCAAAGTATATAACGAACGTGTGACTGTATGTTGGAGGGAAGGTGATTACGTTTACATTTGTTACAAAATCACCGGGACGCCATATTCAAAATTGGGTTATGTGCATATATCGGTCGTAAAAAATTATAATGTCCCTACTATGTCGCCTTTCTCTAAAACTACGCGTATATCAACTGTTTCCCAAAATGTCTATGCTAACTGGGCAGACCGCAATGCATACACCTCGATTGGTAGCATTAGTCAAGGGGAAGAAGTGTACAAGCTTACAGAATTAAATAATATGACTTTCATAGAATACCGTGTTGACAATACTTCACTTTGGAAAAGAGGTTGGGTGCCGACCAACACTTTGAAGGAAAAAACCGCAACATCGACTATCTACGGCGCTGAAGGCGCGATTACATGGGCAAGAAAACAACTTGGTTCAAACAAATGGGACGGCTGGTGTTTAAAATTTGTTGCCGATGCGTATAACCCTCAAGGCGTGAGTATCGGTTCGTATTCAAATGCTAAATTATGTGCGAACGGCAAAACGAAATATTATAATTTCGATGCTCCATACGGCGCTCTGGTATTTTTCGACTATATAGCACCTCCGCCTGACGGCAGGAATCTTGGACATATCGGTATCAGTTTGGGTGACGGAACTTTTATTCACGCCACTACTGGAAAGGGGGTTATCATATCTACATTAAAGGGGTATAGCGACAGCAGATATTTAGGCTGGAGTTACCCATCTAACTAAACATATCGTAATTTAACTTTATTATATAAAAAGTCATTGCGTTATTGCGAAAAGGCTTCTGCACATTTTCTTTTTTGTGCGGAAGCCTCTTTTTACTGGTTATTTATGTTTTTAATAAATTTAATAAATCACTTTTTAACTTTAATTGTTAGCGTGATTGAGGTAGTTTGTCTGCCTTCTCTATAAGCCGTTTACATATTCGCTGTCGCAATCAGTATAATCGGAAAGAATATAACCAGAGATATCAAAACAACAGGTGCGTACACCAGACAAAATGAAAGAACGGATGATATTTTTTTCATTAAAAAACTCCTTTCATAATTCAACGAAAATAGACATGAATGTGATAACCTTTGGGCGGGAGAATTCCCGCCCAGACCGTATTTATTAGAATATTCCGTATTTTGTCGTAACAGAAATCACTTTAAAATTCCCGCTATTATCTATTTTATATGTAGCTCGAATGGTTTGATATCCTAAGGTAACGAATGGTAGTTTTAATATCTTAGCGAAAGCCTTAGCGAATAAATCATTGATTATATTGACCCTGTATACGCTCTCGTAAACGTGCTCTCGGTCGGTTTTCGATATAGCTTTTGTCCCCATTGCGTCCACGGTGAAGATCAACATAACAGCTTTTGAGGATTGGGATATTTTGGACGAGATTATCTTGCCGTTTTCTATTTTATATTCAATTCGATCAGTCGCATGCCCTCCCAAATATCTGAAGATCTCGTAAGTCTTTGTTGTTGTTGCCGTTTTCGCTGAGACGATTGCAGTGGAATTAAATACCAGTATTGCTACGATTAGAATGATGCTCAATTTTGTTAATACATTTTTTATTTTTTTCATTATGTTTTTCTCCTTAAAAATTTCAATTTATAATTTAATTAATTTGCCTTAACTCAAAACGCTTGCACTGTCTTGTGTTTTATTATCCAACATTCATACTAATCACCTTCTTATATTTTATTTTTTGTTTATTCATGAACTTATATAATTTATTTGATATAATAACTGTGTAATTATTTTCTTGCCGAAGATTGTGGCTGTGTTTTAACTGTCTGAAATTATTATATATTTTTTCAAATGCGATGTCGTGGACAAGAATCGGACTTTATTCGGACATTAATTGGATTCTTTTTTATAAAAATTATAGGAGGTGTGTGATATGCCTAATAAGGCTCTAAATGAATATGGACCTGAATATATTTTAGATTGTTTTTATAAATGTTTGAAACAAGTATATGCTAATAAAACTGATTATCAGAGTGATTTGGCGGCAATGCTCGGCTTGCGGGGTTTAGAGACAGGGTATTATAAATATATCAAGCCTGACGGCTCAAGAGTAAAAAAATTCAAAGAAACTCTAATGACATATCGTAGTGCTACGAATTTGAAATTAGAATATTTTGAATCTAAAAGAGATACCATTGATTATTATTCGGCACTTTGCGCAGTGGTGGATTTAATTAAGGTAAATTTCCCTTATGTTTCTTTGCCTACTTCTATACCTGAACAATATAAAGAAAAGCCGTTAAACGGCTTTATTGAATTATTATTACATTCGTATGGGAGTTTTTCACATAAAGATATACCTATTATTAAAGAATTAAAACTCAATGATAAAATAACTAACGAAATATCGAAACCATTTGTTGTTTCACTTTTTACCCAATTATTCGTAAAAAAAGAAAGTTTTGTAGGAAGAATAAGTGAATTGAATGAACTGGAAATTAAACTACAAACACAAAATACAATATTTTTATCTGGCATAGGCGGAATCGGAAAAAGCGAACTTGCCCGTCAGTATATCGCTTCACAAACTGAATATGAAATTATAGTATATGTGAAATATACCAATAGCTTGGCGCGAGACATGATGCAGATAGTAAAAGGATTTGATTATCAAGAAATAAGAAAATATCGCGAAGAACTTAAAACAGATGAAGCCATTTTTGAAAATATACTTTTTCCTAAGTTACAGGAGTTATTAAATTCTCATGTATTATTATTCATTGATAATTTTGATACGGATATGGATTTATACCTTGAAAAAATTATAAATGAGCTTGAATGTAAAAAAATTATAACAACGCGATATGATTATACAAGGCGCGAACCAGAACGTACTATTTTGATAGGTCAAGAACAAGATGTATGTAGTCTTAAAAAATTATTTTATGATAACGGACCAATAAAATATCGGATTGAACGAGACGATGATACAGATAATCATGTGAACAACTTAATAGAATCACTAAACAGACATACATTGGCTATTAAATTATTGGCAAATCAAATACGTGAATCATCAATGGAATTTAATGAAGCCATAATACGTTTTAAAAAATCGGGATATAAAGGTGAATATGAAACCCCCTTTTATAACGGACTTTCTTCGGAAGAAAAAACAGCCTATGGACACATTCGTGACATTTTTAAATTTTCTGATATAAAAGGTGACAAATTAGAATTTTTGAAAGTGCTTACTTATATCCCATTAACTGGCATAGACCAGTATAAACTGCGAAAATGGTGCGGATTTATTGGCGAGGGTGGAAAAAAAGATCTGAACGCTCTCATAAATTGGAATTGGATACTGCAAAATGAGATTGGAATGTTATCATTGCACCCAGTTATTAGTGAAGTTCTCTGGCGTGAACTTAAACCCAAATTGGAAGAAGGCTTACTACAAAAATATAAAATCAATTTACTCGCCAATATTACCAATGAAGATATCACAATAAAAAATAGAAACTGGTTTTTAGAGATTGCTATATCATTTATATTAAGAACATGGGAGAATACAAAAAACGCTGTAAATACCGTAAACACTCTATATAAATGTATCCTTTACTGTATGGATATTTCAGAACCCGATTCATTACTTGACGCATTAAAAGCCATTACGCCTATTGTTCTAAAAAAATATTCCCCATACACCACAGAACAAATAATTGACATTGTTTCAACAGAAGTTTTGGATTTTGATGATGATGACACTTTCACAAAGCAAAATATTCTGGAGCCTACCGTACTTCTTGCGCAGTTGATACAAAAAGTAGATAAAGATAAATATGATTTACTTAAAAGAAATTTTGGCATTTCGACTCATTCAGTCATAAATGCTTATTATGATTGGTTTAACCACGAATATATAAACCCGATATTCCTTAATAATAGCGAACCAAATATAATTGGAATAGATAATACCACTGATTCAAAAATGACGAAGAATATGACAACTATAAATATTAAAACAACGGACGGAAGTATAACAAAAGGCGAATTGGTAAGCTGTTTTGAATTAAAAAGCACAAATAAATACTATTTGATTTATACTATACCAACTGATAAATTTTTGGTTAATGGGTTGGTTAAATTACGTGTAGCGGAAATAATAAATGAAAACGGTTTAAATGCTGGAACTAAGATGGATAACGAAACATGGGAAAATATCAAAGAAATAATGAAACGAATTGTAAAAGGTGATGATACACCAGAAGAAATTGAATATATCGAATTTGAATTTGAATAGAGTATATTTTCTCAAATAAAAAACTCCGCAATTTACGGAGCTAATTTTTATAAAACTTCAAATTTAATATTTTAACTTTGTATCCCATGTCTTTGTATAAATCTTAAAGGAGGCGAAATCAAAAGATTGCGCAATGATTTTTATGTGAACAAATTTCAAAAATCTGTTGACAATAATAATTCTTCATGTTAAAATATTATTACGAAATCCTATGGCTCCGGCAGGAGATTGAAATTAGACGATTATACGAATAACGCTGTCGGTTATCCAATGTTCCGCAACTTCTTTACTCCATTAGGGGATTGAAATATTCCTGGCTGAACGAAAAACCATTTATCGTTTTTGTGATGCGTAACCTCTTTGCCCCATTAGGAGATTGAAACAAGCCAACCAGCAAAGGCTTTTTGGGATTTTGCAAAATTGCGTAGTTCTCTTAAGCCAATAGGAAATTGAAACGATTGACGATGATACTATTTAAACCGAATTTTGTTGATTATGAAACTTTGTTTCTCCGTTAGGAGGTTGAAACATTATTATCGTGCGCCCTGCGGGACTCGGGATTATTATTGTTGCGAAATCCATTTGCTCCATCAGGAAATTGAAACAAGCCATTCCAGTTACACCCCCATTCAAAAAATAAGAATCCGTTGTTGTACAGCCTTCTTACTCCAATAGAAGATTGAACCGTATCAAACAAAGAACCATAGGTTATTCCGATAATATCGTTGTATAACTTCTTTACTCTAAAGGGGATTGAAACAATCCTGGCTCAACAAAAAACCATTTATCGTTTTTGCGTTGCGTAACCTTTTTTTCAGTAGGAAATTGAACCTCAGTAGTCAGTGTTACCCGGAAAGCGTGCCTGTATTGCGTAATCCATTTGCTTCAATAGGAGATTGAAACGCTATCTGCTGTTTCGCCGAATTGTACATTATTGTAAAGTTGCGCGATCTTTTTACTCCAATAGGAGATTGAACTCCTCCAATTATTATAATCAAGTCAAATTCTGAAAGAGTTGCGTAGCCTTCTTACTCCATTAGGAGATTGAAACGCAAGGAGATTTTTCCCTTCAAACCAAGGTATCAAGTTGCGCAATCGTGTTATTTCAATAGGGGATTGAAACAACTTCCGTTCTGTTCCTGAGTCCATTCCCAAACAGATTGCGTTGCCTTTTTGCTTCAGTAGGAGATTGAAATCCCAGTTTGTCTTGGATTACAAATCCATTGTTCCATTCGGTTGCGTAATGTTATTTCTCCATTAGGAGATTGAAACCACAATAAAACAATACTTCATCAGCATCTTTTGAAGAGTTGCGCAGCCCTCTTGCTCCATTAGGAAATTGAAATCAAATAATATAATAAAGTCTGCCTTTGCTTTTATAGTATTGGCAGGCTTTTTTGTTTTTCGTGAAAATATTTTTATTTTCCATTAATTACGTCAGAAATAACAAGTATTTATATTTATGTAAACAAAAACAAATTATATTAAAAATTAAAGGAGATTTTTTATGTTAAACACAAAAATTAATAAAATTATCGCAGTTGCAGTTATGGTGATTATTCTTTTCAGTTTTCTTACTGTTTTCCCGGCAACGGTTTCAGCACTTAGTCCTAATAATTGGTCAAGAATTTATTACGGCGACGTAAACGGTGACGGTTTGGTAAATCAAGCAGATGTTGATTTGCTTTTAAAGTATAACGCCGGATTAAATGTTTCTATTGTTTTCGAGGCGGCTGACTTAAATGGCGATGGAATTATAAACATTGCCGATATATCGACACTTCAAAGATATATATCGGGTATAGAAACACAAATAGCGCCGAAAAAACCATTGTCAATAACGGCGCAGTTAAGTAAAAAGTCGATTAGTGATAATGAATCGTTGACAATTTATGCGGCTACATCAATACCGGCTTGCGGAGTTGAAATTTATGTAGATGGTAATTTGGTTGGCATTATGAATTGTACGGGACAGGCAAAAATGAATTGGTCATATACAATAAGCGGAAAGAATTTTAGGGTCAGCGATCATCTCATTAATTTATATGCTCAGGCTCCGAATAATCGTTGTGCCGTTATAACCCAAAGTTTCACCATAGCGAATAATCCATCAATATCTGTTGCTGCTGTTTCAGATAAATATTCCGGTACTGTAAACGATAAATTTAACATTACCGCAACGACAAACATCGCGGCGAGTAGAGTATCTATCAGGTTTGACGGAAATAACAACACCTATTGGATGAGCGGAAATTCAACGAATACGAAATGGAATTGGTTGGCTGATTTATATGCAGGAAACAGAGTTTTGACTATCACCGCTTACGATGTGAATGGCAAAACTACAATGACTACTCTAAATATCGCGGTATCAACTCTAACAACGGGTTTAGACAAATTTAAAAAAGATTATCCGCAAAATAGTACGTGGACTGGCACATATCAACCATATTCTCGTACTAAATGTCTGGGTTTTGCATTTACTGTTTCAGATTTGATAACGGGAGGTAAAGCAGATAATAAACCTAAAAATTATTATAATAATGGTATGCCTAATATCAAAATACAACCGGGTGATATAATTTATTATAACGCAAATTCATCGTTTGACCATGCGATTGTCGTAACTGCCGTTTCGGGAGATACTGTATGGTACGCAGATTGTAATTTTATCGGAGCGAATAAAGTTAATTGGGAAGGCAGAACAAAAATTTCAACAATATCCGATTGGTTATCAAAAACTTGTGTGATGAATGATAACAAGGGATTAAAAGGCTTTATTCGACATTAAAATACTCATTCAAAAAAAATATGGGACGAGATAATGAAAAACATCTCGTCCCTACTAAAAAATTTCAAATATTTTTTATGCAAAATGTTGACTATTACGATTTTTAGTGGTAAAATTATGTATAAATATAACGAAATTTTAAATATAAAAGCGAATCGAGGAGAATTTATTATTATATGGAAAATATAACAAAGAAAACAAAAAAATTTATTTTTGCATCGCCATTGCAACCGGAAGCCGCATTGAGGATAGTTAATTATAGATCAATAGAAAGCAGTTTATTAAAAAATGATTTATTTACTCGTTTTCCCATAATTGTTGCGATAAATGCGTATGTTGAGGAAAATGATGAAATCGAAATTATAACGATATTGACAGAGTATGAAAATGCAAAAAGAAATTATGAATTTTTCAAACAGGAAATAGAAGAACTAAAAACAAAAAGGAATTTTAAATATAAAATAACTGAAATATCCACGCCATACGATGAAACAATAAAAATACATTTGCAAATATATTCTGGCCTTATATCTCTTATAAACGATAATGAAATAATTTATGCCTGTATAACTTATGGTACAAATCCAACGCCAATAGTAGAAATAATGGCGTTGAATTATGCGTATAAACTCCGAAAAAATACGGATATAGGCTGTATTGTTTATGGAAGATTAGACCACAGCAGTAGTGAAGAACCGAAACCTTCATATATACACGATGTATCACCTTTGTTTTTTATGGACGCTATATCAAACACTATGTCGCAACTTAAACTCGATGACCCTGCTGAAAAAATAAAAGCATTGCTTGAAATAGACACATAATAAAATATAGGGAAATACAAGAAAGCGAGGATATTTGTGATGGAAGCAGAGAAGAACCAATTTACAATATGGGACGAAATAAACGATTTGGCAATAGAAATATGGGAAAGCAAACAAATGGATATTAGCGACAATATTTTTAAAATTAGGCTAAATTTCAAAACGGAGGATTTAATATTTAAACTATATCAAATTATGGGAATTACGGACAACAGAAGAATATTTAATATTAATAAGTACGGTTATGAAGTAGAGTGTATTTGGTATAAAAACAAATATTATCCGATTGATATAGTTACAGATACAATCAGGGAAACCGTTAAAAAATATGATTACAGCCAAAATTCACAGTTTACAGGATATTTTGAATTTATATTAGAATTAAAAAACCGTAATTATTTTTCCAATTTGAAAAATAAGTCGTTAAATGAAGAAGATATTGAAGACGATGATGAATTTCCGTCTGTTCCGGGTCCCGATATTACAGAACCATTGATTGTTCGCATAGGAAAAAATGCAATAAGACGTTTATCTGACTATGAAAATTCTTTGACAAACCAAAAATTATTTACATTGATTTATACCCATGATTCCGTTGGTGTAATTCAAGATGAAAGAAATATTGAAAGATATATGCCGTATCAAAATTTTTTGTTTGCTTTATTTAATTTGATGTATATTTATTATTTGTATATAGACGAATGTGAAACTATTATTGAATTGATAGAAAAACATTTTAAACCGCATATAAAATTTATAGACGATGGCAAAGCTATACAAGACGATGAAATGGCAAATTTTTTAGTTCAAAATAAACAATATTCAACTTTCGGCGGCGCAAAAGCCACGATAAGTATTCGACGTAAATTATATTTTGAATTTATACGTAAATTCAAGGAAGAAATTATAGGAGGATAAGCGTATGATATTAACGATCTACGATTTAAGCGGCATACAAAGTTACATATTTGCGACAAACAAACTGAAAGAAATGATCGGCGCATCATTTATCGTAAACGAAGCGTTATTCAAAAATATCCCCGTATTATTCAAAGAAAAAAATGATGCTTGGGAAAAAGAAGCGCAAAACGGAGAGTTTAGTTTCAATGATAACGACAAAAAAAAGATAGTCTATATTGGCGGTGGAAACGCGCTTGTCATGTATAAAAATGAAAAAATAGAAAAAGAATATACCCGCAATTTACAAAAGATGATTTTCGGGCAGGCAGGTGGAGCGTTGAAATTATGTTCGGCGAGTATTAACGTTGAACTTAACGATACCAAAAAATTAGCTGAAATACAAAAAGATTTGATGTTATGTTTAGACAATCAAAAAAGAATAACGCCGAATGTATCGACTGCGAAAGGGTTTTCAATAAACGCGCATGATAATATAAATTTTGAAACCGTACTGCTTTTCAATGACGAATTTGCAACAAAAAACAAATATTTCAAAACCGAAATGTACAGTAATAAAAAAAAGCAGGAAAGAGGATTTAATATATTTGAAGGATTAGAAATCGGCGATATAAATATTACTGACGATTTCGATGCCTTTCAAAAAGAAAACAAAAAAAATTATTTGGCTGTAATACATATCGACGGGAATACGATGGGGATAAAAATCCGTGAATTTGTTCAGGAACAAAATTGTAGTTTAATTGAAAGTCTCGGAAAACTCGGAAAATTATCGTTTGAAATAAATAAAACATACAGAGCCGTGTTATCTAAAACTGTGAAAGAAATATATAAAAATGATAGTGGTACAATACCGTTCAGACCAATAATTGTCGATGGTGACGATGTAACCGTTATATGCGCGGCGGAAAACGCTTTTGATTTTGTGAAAATATTTATGGATAATTTAAACGAAAATACAATAAATTCTCTTGGTGAAAATGATAAATTGACTGCGGCGGCGGGAATAGCGTTTGTAAATATCGGATTCCCGTTTTATACGGCGTATGATATAGCCGAGCAATGTTGTAAAAATGCGAAGAATATAACGAGAAAACGTGGATTTGACGGCGAAGAAAAAGATAACAAGAATAGTATGGATTTTCAAATATGTTATAGCGGAGTGACAAACAGCGTTTCAGAGTTCCGTGATTCAAATTATATATTCAAAAGAAATGAAAACGAGAAAAAGTCCGTATATAAATTAAACATACGCCCATATATATTCGGAGAAGATATAAAAGAAATATATGGATATGAAAACGGATTTGATGAAACTAAAAAGAATATTATCGGAAAAATCGCACGGAGTAAATTAAAAGGGTTGCGCAATGAGTACGGTAAAGGCATATTGGCGGCTGAAACATACGGAGATTTTTTACTTGCGCGCGCTACGGACGAAGATGAGGAAACCCAAAAGACGGCCGAACTTTTATCTAAACCGTTTTTTCCTGATTTACCTGATTGCGATGAATATTACGCGAAATTCTTTGATGTTTTAGACATTTTGGATTTTATTGAAACTGAAAAAGAGAGCGGGGTGGAAACCGATGAATAAATTATATAAAATGAAAATAGAATTGCTGTCTGATATGTGTTGCGGAACAGGAGAAGGTAACGGCAGTAATATTGATGTATGCACGACATTTGACGAAGTCGGACTGCCGATTATTCCCGCAAAACGCATTAAGGGGCTTTTACGTGAATGCGGGGAATTTTTCGTCGAACATAACTCTGTTGATCAAGAAATATTTACAAAAATTTTCGGCGATATAGATGGTAAAAACGGAAAAATCAGAATTGATAATGCTGTTATAGAAGATTATGAAAATATAAAATCAGATATTATAAAAATTTCAAAAAGTGACGATATTTTAACTGAAATTATGACAAAACAATCCGTAGAAAATTTATATACAGTTTCACGGGCGCAAACATCGATTAATGAAAAAACGGGGATAGCCAAAAAGCAATCACTCAGAACTACACAGGTTATAAAAAAAGGAATCGTAATATTTACTGCGGATATTGTATTGGTTAATTTATGCGGCAAAGACGAAGAATTTTTGGAAAACTGCGTAAAGACTTTGCGGCATATAGGGTTAAATAAAACCCGCGGATTCGGAGAAGTAAAATGTACGCTTGAAGAAAAAAGAGAAATAGTTATTGACGATGAATTAAAAATTAGCGACGATAACGGCAAACTTATAACAAAAAAATATAAAATAACCCTACTTAACGATATAGTCATATCTGCGGGGTCAAATATAAATCCGGATTATATATCTGGTTCAATGTTAATAGGCGCATTTGCGAAATATACAAAAGATTATGATTGGTTCAACGAAATAATTTTGAAAAAGACGATATTTTCAAACGCGTATATAACCAATGATAAATTTGAATATACTCCTACTCCGTTAAGTATATATCACGAAAAGAATAAAAAAGAAACCGGAGAAATTGTGTATAACGAGGCTGACGAATATGAGAGAGACGACGATAAACAATATGTGCAATACGGCGGTTATTCTAATATAACCGAAAATAAAATTATAACCGGAAAAATAAAAAGCGCTATTGAATATCACTACACAACCGGCGACAAAAATAAAAATATCAACAAAAATTTATTCACTTATGATAAAATTTTAAAAGGGCAAATATTTACGGGAACAATAACAGCTTCGCAAAAAATAATAGATTTGTTGGAATCTATTATTAAGCTAAATCAAAACATATTATTTTTCGGAGGTTCTGCTTCGGCTCAATACGCGAAATGCAGATTTGAATTTTGTGAAGAAGCTGATGATATACCGATTACAACGCAAGCTAAAACGATAATAGAATTTTTATCCGACGTTATCGTATATGATGAATACGGCAATAATTCAAGTAATATAAAAGTTTTAGAAAATTTGATAAAAAAAGTTTTTAAGTTTGAAAAATGCAAAGCATATTCAAAAATCGTAACAATCGGAGGATTTAACGCTAAATGGAGTTTACCGAAACGTCAGTATATCGCTTTTATAAAAGGTACTGTATTAAAACTTACAGGGTGTGAGATAAAAGAATTAAAATCAAAAATCAATTATATCGGAGCATTGAATAACGAGGGTTACGGACAATATAAAATCAGAACGCCGCAGGATTGCGAACTTATCATCTCCAAGTCTGATGAAAAATTTAACGGAAACCTTGTTATTCCAAAAGATTCTTTCGTAATAAAAATTATAAAAGACGTTGAATTTGATTATCTTATCGAGAAATATAAAACCGAAGCAATTAAAAACGCAAATACCAACAAAAAAATAATTGGAATATCAAATTCATGCGCTATGAGATTTTTGGCTGCCTATCAGTATGTATCGGCAAGCGATAATATTATAAGCGATTTAAAAGATCATGTAAATAAAAATTTTACAGCAAACAAAGAACTCATGGAATTTTCAGAAGATGTTATTACCGGTTTTGGCGATGTTATACTCCCCGAAATAAAATATATGAATGAAGTAAAAGAAAATCCTAAAAACAATAATAAACTTTTTAAAGAGTATATAAAAGCATATATCAAACAAATCAAGCGGAGATACCAGCGAAATGAAGATAAAAATAAGTCTAAAAAAATATTAAAGAGATAGGGGGAAGATAACATGAATGAAATTTTATATTTTAAGGCAAAATTAACCGCCGAATCGCCCCTTATTATCGGGAGCGGTATCGACGATAACACCGACAGCGATATATTAATTGGCGGCGATGGAAATCCGTATATCCCCGGAACTACTATTGCGGGGATTTGCAGACATTATTTGATTAATAAAAGCGAAACAAAAAATTATGTTAATAAAATTTTCGGTTATACCGTCGATGGAGAAGATATAAGCCAAAACAGCAATATAATTTTTTACGACGCAAATTTAAACAACGATAAATATAGTATATCGTCGCGGGACGGCGTAAAATTAGGTGAAAATAAAAGCGCGCTCAAAGGCGGCAAATTCGATTATGAAATCATAGAAGCCGGAATTAATTTTGATTTGAGAATAGAATTAAAATCCATAAAAGACGTTGACGGAGAACAAATCATAGGTCATATAGTAAACGGATTTAATTCTCACGAACTTCGAGTAGGAGCGAAAACGACACGCGGATTCGGAAAAATCAAAACAAGCGATGAAAAAATGTTTACGTTAGATTTAAACACACAAATGCAACAATATATTGATTTTTCATGGGACAAAGTTAATGAAAAATATACTATACCGGAAACCGATAAAAATCAATATGTCACATGGAAAAAAGAATTTGATTTACAAAGTTTTTTATTTATCAGAAATTATGCGACTACTTCGCAGGTTTATAATGTTGAGACAAATAATAATGACGGGAAAATTGTTGACGCTGAACAACTTTTGAATATAGAGAAAAAGCCTGTAATTCCGGGAACTTCATGGGCAGGAGTTTTTAGGCATCATTTTGAGAGAATATTAAACAAAGTAAATTACGGCGAAGATAATATAAAAAAATTAATAGACAAGGTTTTCGGTTATGTTATCGAGGGTAAACAGGAAGATAACGCACAACCGTCAAAAATAATCTTTTCAGAAAGCGTAATAAAAAATTCGCGTCAGCTAAACCGCACGAGAAACGCAATCGACCGTTTTACGGGCGGAGCGGGCGATAAAAAGTTATTCACGACCCGTCCTACATATAAAGGCTGCGGAACTCTTGAAATAAAACTGCCTGTAAATGATTTTAAAGAAGAACTTGAATTAATCGAAAGTATAATCAATATTTGCATTGACGATTTAAACGCGGGATTTTTAACTGTCGGAGGCGAAACTTCAACCGGAGGCGGATTGATTAATATTCACGAAAAGAGGTGTGCTGAATGAGTTTTGTTAAGATAAAATCATGTATTAAAAAATATGATTTTGTAAATTTTGAAAAGTTATTAGACGATATAAAAAAATATAAATACGCGATTATATATAAATCAGACTGCGTTAAAACTTTGCATACAAAAGATGTAGATTCAAATGTTTTGACGGATTTTCTCGAAGTCAGAGCGTTTGATGGAAACGGCGAATTGAAAGTCATATACGACGGCGAATATTATATTGGTCGCGTAAGAGCAGACGGCAACGGAGATGATTTTGAAGTTGTGGACGAAAACCATTTACTTTGGGGGAATCATATAACAAAAGAAGAAAACGGTTATACTTCATTATCCGAAGACAGAGGAACGAGATTAGAATTACCATTAGAAGTAAATGATAAAAAACGAGCATTTATTACTGTGAGAAATTATTTGAATCCTGACGAAAATATTTTTGAATTTAACGATTACCGTATGGTTGAGTTTTTCGCAAAGGGGGCTAAAGAATATGGCAATAAATAAAAATGATTATTTTATAAATCCCTATACTTTTATACCTATACCCGATGAAGAACCCGTGAGAGAATCTGCTGCCGAAAGAGGCGATATAACCGGGGTTATAGAATGTTCAATAGAGATAAAGTCGCCGACGTTTATTCCAAATACAACGAAATATTTTAAAACAGATAAAAAAGAGCATTACCTCTATGAATTTTATTCGTATGATGATTTGTTGAAAAAAGGTGAAGGTGCACCCGCAAATCCAATTATTCCCGGTAGTGAAATCAGAGGTATGATCCGAAATGTCTATGAACAGTTCACAAACTCGTGCTTTTTAGAAGTCGATGAGAATAACCTGCCGTATAAAAGAACGGCTCTGCCAAAAAAAGCGGCTCTTATGAAATATAATCCGGGAACAGGAGGCTGGGAGGTATATTACAAAGAAGATACTACCGACCAACATAAAGTTAAATCAATAGATACTAAACGCCTTTTTTGCGAAGATTCCTTTATCGCCATTGACGGACGAAATCCAAATGAATGGTTCACGGGATTGAAATTCGCAAGATATGATTCGCAAAACCGTACCTTTATATATAATTATGAAAAAGATAAAGGTTTTCCGAAAAAAGAATATAAAATAGGAGATACGGCTTATTTGCAAATAGGCAGAGACGGGAAAATAAAGGGTATCTCGAAAGAACAGAATAGTAATTTTACTAATCATGAAATTACAATCAATAAAAAAAATACAATGAAAGCGGATATTAGAGATAAAAAAACTCAATCGTATAAATTCAAAAACACGGAATATAACTGGGGTGATACAGTTTACGCAGAAACGACAAACGGCAGAGTGGAAAATTATGCAAAAAATTCTGGTTATGTGCAAAACTGTGACACAAAACAAAATGGCGAACCCATAAAATATATGTTGCATTTAACGCCCATGACGACTACTAAAAAATATTTTGCTTTGTATAAAGACGATATAGAAGATTTAAAAAAATGGACATTAACGCTTGAAGATATTGAGCGTTTTGAAAATGTTTTAAATTCATATATAACTGAAAAAGTTAATATCATGGGTAAAAGCGAAGATAAGATAAAATATTACAAACAATATATAAAATTGTATGAAAAAAAGCAAACGCTTTTAGTTTATATTGATGACAATAAAACATATATTTCGCCGTCCTGTATAACAAAAGAATATTTCGTCAATAAAATTCCAGATATTTTAAATAAACAAAGCAGGCATGACAAATGCACGGATATTGACAAATTATGCCCCGCTTGCCGTTTGTTCGGAATGATAGGCAAAAACGGATCTAATACAGGTAGAGTCAGAATTTGCGATACGCATGAAAGTACAAATATATGTTTCGGTGATAAAATTGTTTTGCCGATTCTCGGAACGCCGCGAATTTCCGCAACTGAATTTTATTTACAAAACCCTGATGATAAATCGTTGATGTGGAATTATGACTATTGGGTAGAAAAATATACCGAGGGAGTAATGCCGCCAATTTTGCATAAATATATGCCGTCATTAGCGGGAAGAAAAGTTTACTGGCACGGCAAATTGTATGGAAATACTGATTTACCCGAAGAAAAAAATATGAATATGACAAACACAATAAGACCGATTGTATCGGGTAAATTCAAATTTAAAGTATATTTTGAAGATTTAGACGATGACAAATTTTACGAACTTAAAAATTTGATTTTTTCATTGAATTTAAACGGGGAGGGTTTGCATAAAATCGGCAAAGGAAAACCTGTCGGTATGGGCGATATAAAAGTCACGGTTGACAAAATAAAACGCAGAATATATAAATTAAACGATAATATATTTACTGCGGATTATGAAAATATTTCAATTCCCGACTCAATAAAAACAAAAGAAGCCGAACAAATTTTGGCATACACAAAACCTATGCCGGAAGATAAAGCGGAATATGTCGCGTACCCGACAATCAGCGATCCTAAAAAACCGCAAATATTCCAATGGTTTACTAAAAATAGGGGAACTATACAAAGTCCGACAATCATAGAAACACTTCCGTCAATTATGTCTATTGTCGATGAAAAAATATATATTACGAAATCCCCCGAAAGGAAAAAAATATCGTTTAATAATACAAATATATCTACTCATGATATAAAATTACCGACAACATATACTTCAAATGAAAAAATTGAAAAAGGTAAACTTTTTGAACTGCCCGGAATCGCGAAAAAAATTGATGAAAAACCCAAATCTGTGTTTGATGAAAAATCTATTAAAAACGCTCTGTCCCGATATAAAATTCCATATTCACGCAAAGAATCGGATAAAACTTTATTGGCAGAATTTGTAAACGGCGTTAAAGAAACAGATTCGGATTACCCAAAATGGAAAGATTTATTAAAAGAAGTTAAAAAGGTATTAAAATAAATGTTAAATCAACTCGATATATATTTGCGCCATTCTGACATATCGCAACTTTATTCGGATTTAGGTATAAAACTTCATGGATTTATCATGTCAAAAATTGACACAAAATACGCAGAATCATTGCACGGGCAAGAACCGCGACCGTTTTCGTTGTTTGTTTATGACAGCGGAAACGGATTCGTGTGCCGCGTCTCGACGTTAAACGACGAAGCTGTTCAAATAATTGATGTTTTACAAAAACAGGACAAAATCGTCATTTATGTTGGCAGAAAACCAATACTGCTTGCTGTCGAAAATGTTACAAAGTCAAATCCGATAAAAACAAACAAAATATCCGATATTCTGAACAAAAATAAATATACGCTCGATATTGTCACGCCTGCAACCCGCAAAACAAGTGGTGTATATACAAACCCTCCCGATTTATGCAAATACTTTACGTCTGTGGCAAATAAATTACAAACTTACGAAAATATATTTATTGAGCGTGATGAACTCGAATTACTTTTCGCAGACATAAAGATGAGTAGATATATTTTCGAGAGCAAAGATTTTTTATTGGGTGGAAAGCCTATACCTGCGATGACGGGGAGTTTTGATGTTTCGATTAACAACAAATCGGAAAAAATAAAACTTTTGCTTGGGTACGCGACATACTGCGGAATCGGGGCGAAAACGTCGCTTGGAATGGGTGGTTTTTTGGTGCGAACATAAAAATTTTTTTGACAAGAATAAATTTATGCGATAAAATGTAGATGTTGCTCCAGTGGGAGATTGAAACCAGTGAACAGTGCTACCCTTAAAGCACGAAACCGAAGTTGTGCTGCTCTTTTGCTCCATTAGGAGATTGAAACCATAATTTCGCGAAAAGCTTAATTGTTCGCACCATCGCTGTACAACCTTGTTACTCCAACGGGAGATCGAAACCCTTCCCTCAGAGAGTAAAAATATGCTTCGTCTCTTAGTTTCGCAATTCTTTTTCTCCAGTAGGAGATTGAAACGAAAAAAGCTTTTCCTCCAAATTGAGGTGCGATTGGCTGTTGCACAGCCTTTTTGTTCCATTAGGAAATTGAAATATATCTAATGCGTTTGCTCAGATTTTTACATCTTGGTTGCGCAACTTTATTTTCTCGTTAGGGGATTGAAATCCAAATTCAAATTTCATACCAAATAAATTTTTCATATTGTTGCGTAACTAATTTTCTCCGGCAAGAAATTTAAACACATACTATTGATATTGACCGTATTGATCGTTTTCTAAGTTACGTAACTTCTTTTCTCCATCAGGAGATTGAAACGAATTCAGCAGGACAAAGCGACACGCTGAACGCATGGGTTGCGAAATCCTTTTGCTCCAGTAGGAGATTGAAACATGGCGGTCGAGACATAATCGGGATCATCCTTGGGATAAGTTATGTAGCCTTGTTACTCCATTAAGAGATTGAAACTTCGACAATCTTTCATAAGTTCGGACTGTTGCTTTTTGTGTTGCGCAACCTTTTTATTGGAGATTGAAATTTATCTGTTATCGCAATAAAATAGTCTTTTGCTTTTGGTTACATAGCCCGCTTGTTCCAATAGGAGATTGAAACTTATTACGAATGGTTATGGTTCCGTTATCATTATAAATGTTGCGCAATTCTTTTGCTCCTTCAGGAGATTGAAACGAAAATGCTCCAATCCAGCCCCAGACATGGAAATCGAGTTGCGTAGCCCTCTGTTCCAGTAGGAGATTGAAACTTTATTTCTGGACCGTTTAAATAAGCATGACCTGAAAGTTGTACAATCTTGTTGCTCCGTAAGGAAATTGAAAAAATAAAAGCCTGTTTTTGCTTTAAACAAGCAAGAACAGGTTTTTTATTTTTAAAAATTTTATATTTTGATTAATTGTGAGATATTATGGCGTTATTTATATAGTAAAGGAAAAACAAAAAACGATAAATTAATTTTTGGAGGTTTTATATTATGTCAAATTTGTTGGGAATTGTCTTGATCCTGAGTATCGTTATAATATTGATAATTGTTATTATAAAACTTATCAAAATGATTTTGGAATTATGCAAAATGATAATTGTATTGTTCGGAATCACGACTGTCATAATCTTTTGCGGGTATCTCGTCGTATTTAAAGTGTAAGCAAAAATTAAAAATATAAATAAAAAAATTTATTAAAATTAAAAAGGAGTTTTGTATTATGAAAAAAACAAATTTAAAAACAAAAATTACATCATTGGTTTTGGCAGTAATGATGATCATCGCGTTTATCCCAACGATGACTTTGAGCGTAAGCGCAGCAAAAAACAAAGGACTTATTTGGCCAACCCCCGGATATGATATGAGTTGCCCTTATGGCGCACATTCAATGTGTTTCGATGGCGTACCAGACCATGTGAATGGACATGACGGTATAGATACTTTCGCCAAAGGAGGCACTCCAATTATTGCGTCACATTCTGGTATTGTTGATAAAGCCGAATGGTGGGGAGGCTACGGAAATTGTGTTATTCTTAATTCGACTTCATCGTCTTTTTCGGGTTATACTTTATATGCTCACGCAAATTCATTGGTGGTGAAAAAAGGCGACAGGGTAAATCAAGGTGATGTAATCGGTTATGTAGGTACAACAGGTAATTCGGGAGGTAATCATTTACATTTTGAAGTATGGAGTTCATACGGTGTGCGTGTAAATCCCCGAAATTATGTTGATCCTGACGATAAAATCGGAACTAATACATCTACTGCAACCACAAGCGCAAATATTTCAAATGGTTGGTATATTATATCTACCAAATTAAACAATAAAAAATGTATTGATATAAAATCCGGCAGTAAAGCTAATGGAGCGACAACGATTCTTCAAGACTTTTCAAGCAATGGCGGCGATAATCAACAATTTTATTTTGAAAGATTGTCTGACGGTACATATAGGATAAAAGCGAAACATTCAAATCTTTATCTCGAAGTGCGTAACAGCAGTCGTAGCAACTTCGCGGAAATCGCACAATGGGAGTGGAATGATAGTTATGCTTGTAAACGATGGTATATTATTGATGTTGGCGGTGGTTATTATACTTTTGTTAATAAAGAATCTGGTAAAGTTATGGACGTTAATGGTGCACAAACGGCAAACGGTACTAAAATATCGCAATATGAAAAAAACAATACCGACGCTCAAAAATTCAAATTGATTTCTGTAAGTACATCAAATACTACTATAAAAAATCCATATCCTGCCCCAACAAGATGGTTGTATCTGAACGATCCGATGTTAAACGGTAACGACGTGAAATGGCTCCAATGGTCACTCAACAGGCTCGGATTTAATTGCGGCGAAGTGGACGGAATATTCGGCAGAAACACCCATAATGCGTTGATTGCGTGGCAAAGAAAATATAATCTTGACCCTGACGGGATATTCGGGAATTTATCGTTGGCAAAGATGAAATCTTTAATCGACTGATTAAATCCGCGAATCAAAAAGTCATTGTGCAATCCACAGGAGGTGAAACTAAAAAAGATTGCACAATGACTTTGATTTTATATAAAAATTTGGAGGATTTGTTGACAAATGTGGTTTTTCGTGGTAAAATGTAGATATTGCTCTGTAAGGAGATTGAAACTCAGGAGTCAGTGCTACCTACCTTAAAGCACGAATTACCAGTTGTGCAATTACCTATTTACATAAAAAAATTGAAATATACAGGGATTTAAGTCAGAAAATGCGGGATTTCTATAATTGATAGTTTAACTTTATTGTTCTAATCGGAGATTGAAACAAGTCAATTATTGCTCCAGGTGTCATTTTTTTGATTCTGTTACGTAGCCCTATTACTCCATTCGGAGATTGAATCGAAAAACAGTCTCGTGATACGGCTATTATGCCTAATATTGTTCAACCCTGTTTTCTTCAATAGGAGATTGAAACATGGCATTTTCATATCGTACACATTCAGCTTTCCAATTAGCGCAACTTCGTCGCTCTATTAAAAAATTGAAACTCTTATAACTGTCACTTGGGGATACTATGGTTTTATTATACCGCCTCTTTTTTCCAGTAGGATATTGAAACACTTTATTAGGATTAAAACTTCCTCCTTCGCTATCGGTTGGCAATCCTCTTGTTCCAGTAGAATATTGAAATTTGAGTATTATTTGCTATAAAATTCTTTTTTCCGAGTTACCTTTTTTATTCCTTGAGCTTTTATGTTGCGCAATTTTATTTCCCTGCAAAGGGTTTGAAACATACAGTTGCCGAAATCAGAGATTCAGGATTCAGAATATTACGAAAAATTCTTGCTCCAGTAGGAGATTGAAACCTAAAATACAAGCAACTACTATTGCGACTTTTTTAAGTTGCGCAGCCCTTTTGCTCCAATAGGAGATTGAAATTACAACAAATGTATGCGGAAACAAAGCGTGTAAATAAGTTGTGCAACCTTGCTTCCTTGAAAAGAGCTTGAAACTCTTGTTCTATTAAATTGTCAATGTTCTCTAAATGTGTTATGCGATTCTCTCACTCCAATAGGAAATTTAAACACAAATCCATCAGGAGATTGAAACGCTAAATTAAAAACATCTTTCATAACAGGAAATTGGTTGCGTTGCCCCGTTGCTCCGTAAGGAGATTGAAATGTGAACTCATTGTCTCAAGTGCTTGATACATAGTGGGTTACGCAATACTCTTGCTCCAATAGGAGATTGAAACTTGAGTATGACTTGCTATAAAATTCTTTTTTCCAAGTTACTTTTTTTACTTTGAATTTTAATGTTGTGCAATGTATCTCCTTAAAAAGGGTTGAAACTTTTTTATTCCTCCGTTTGTTTAAAAAATATGTTTTTGTTACGCAACCTTGTTTCTCCATAAGGGGATTGAAACTTTTGAAAATGAGCCTCAGCACAAGTGTATGGTAAAAGGTTGTACAGTTCTCTTGCTTCATCAGGAGATTGAAACAAAAATAAAATTTCGTCGGGGTCAGGCGATGGCTATGATTAAGTATTAAATAATTTTTTTCCAATAGGAGATTGAAACTTTTTACTTTGTATTGGGTTAATCGGGTATATCGAGTTGCGCCACCCTATTGCTCCAGTAGGAGATTGAAACGCAGGATTAAGTATTTCAGTGGGCAGTGCTACGCTTGTTGTGTAATCTTTTTGTTCCGTTAGGAGATTGAAACATTTATTAACTTATTTTCTCATAGTCATAGTAGTCGTCGTTACGCAGCTCTTTTACCCCAATAGGAAATTGAAACTTGCATAGACGGCATTTTGGATTTTGACAAGTTGCACAACCCTGTTGCTCCAGTAGGAGATTGAAACAATATCCGGGTAATCGTTTTGTTACGAATTCTTTGAGTTGCACCGTCTTTTTTCTCCAGTAGGAGA
>Ga0082212_10000929_pt1 | contig 43061 bp, 39 predicted proteins | sample TergutNt197P3_FD_71548 | JGI IMG/M metagenome (GOLD analysis project Ga0082212, IMG submission 71548) | Neocapritermes taracua P3 segment gut microbial communities from Petit-Saut dam, French Guiana - Nt197 P3 | ecosystem: Host-associated > Arthropoda: Insects > Digestive system > Gut ...
TACTCCAATGCCGTACTGTAAATAATCTGTAAAAAGTTCATTCCTTTGAGCAAGGCTGCCTGTATCAATATTTTTCAGTTTCAATATTGCTTCTTCAATTGCAGCTTGCGGTTTGGTTGGGTTTACATCGGCAAGACTTTGCAGTAACTGATTTTCAAAAAAAGGCACAGAATAATCCCGCTCAATGTTGGGACCGTATAAAGGCTCATATCCCAACTGGCGGTATAATTCGATAAGAGCGTTTTCGTAGCTGTTTTCTGTGAATGACATATTTATTCAATTTTTGTTTTAAACATTTTCCTCTTTTATTTCGGAATAATATAAATATTCCTCCCTATATGCTTCGTAATCTTGACAATATAAAGCTTCGGAAGCCGATAATATCAACTCGCCTATTTTTAAAGGATTCGTATCATCAAAATATTCGTTAAAGTTTTGACAGTCTTCATAGTGTATCCGGCTGTTTCTTTTCGGATTGCTATGGGTTATATAGTAGTGCAATATAAATCCGCCGATAACATCTGAAATTTTATAGGTAAATAGTGACAATGTAGAATTAACCGGTATCGTTTTTATATCTTGCCCGTGAGAAGCAAATCCCGAATCGTTTCTGATTTCGGCGATAGTTTGTGCAACCGAAGCAATCCATCTTGCCAATTCGCATAACTTCTCTTTGTAGCATTGTGTGGAAAGGGTTAATTCTTTGACTGTTTGCTTGACAAGTCCTTGAAATTTGCTGTCTTCTGCATACTCTACATTTTTATTTGTTAGAATGGTTTTACATATTCCCTCTATTAAACTTTTGCAGGTTTCAATGCACAACGCAGGGTTTGCTTCAATAGTTTCTTCTATTGTTGCTATATGCGTTTCAAAGGTGTTGAAACTTGGCATTTTAGAGATATGTTTTTTATCCAAAACATTCTAATGCCATGTTAACGTTAAAATGGCGCCAAATTCCCCCTTTGAAGGGGGATAAGGGGGATGTTATAAAACATTTCACGATTAACATAACACTAATTGTGGATTAAATTCCCAAATCTCGAACCCTAATATATGGGTGATTATTAGGTGTATTAATTAGATTTACACCTTTAGGAAGCCTTTTCCCCCCTTTAATTGATAAAACATCTCCTAATTTGTATTTTTTCCACTCTTCCATAAATGAGAATTTAGCTGTGCAAATGTAGTCATTTTTGAAATGAAAAAAGTCCGCTTTTAAGGAACGGACTTACTTTTTTACTTTTGTCAAATAAATAATTACGATACGGATAACAAATCTCTTCCTAATTTGTGCAAACCTGAAATTATTTTATCGCGCTGTTCTTTGCGAGGTTTTTTTAAACCGGAACTGTAATGGCTCAATTGGGTATTATTTTAACTCGCCGGACATTAATTTGGGTAAAAGAGAATCGCGTAATGCGGATAAATTTTCGTTTTCAAAAACATTTTTATCTATAACAGAATAAATGTTTTCAATATTTTTAGAATTTATGGTGAGATAATTTTACATTGTTTTGCTTTTTCACACAAATCAAAAACTCCTGAAAATTAATAATTTTCAGGAGTTTTCTTCATCTTATTTTTATGAAACAGACAACAAAGTGGTACCTCCAAGAATCGAACTAGGGACACACGGATTTTCAGTCCGTTGCTCTACCAACTGAGCTAAGGTACCATCATGATTGCGGGTGCAAAGATAATAAATAATTTTGAATTTGAAATTATTTGTTCAAAATTATATTGTCTTTTCATTTTGCAAATGCAAAGTATATGTTTTTTTCAAATCACAGCTGAAAACTAAAACGAACTCCAACCCTGCGACTGTAGCCTGATTTCTCCGCCATCTCTCCCAACAAGGATATTCCCAAATTCCGGTTTTGTGATATGTCCTATAACCTTCACGCCTTTCATTTGTTCGATCTGTTCATGCAATGTTAAAGGAACGGTAAACAGAAGCTCATAATCTTCGCCTCCATTCATAGCGGCTGTTATCAGGTTCATGTTAAATTGTTCGGCCATCATGGCAGTCTGGAAATCAACGGGAATACGCTCTTCATAGATACGACATCCACAATTACTTTGTTGCGTGATATGCATCATGTCGGATGAAAGGCCGTCGGAAACATCTATCATAGCTGTCGGTATCATTTCTGCCTTATCCAACATGTCAACGATGTCTTTGCGGGCTTCAGGTTTCAGTTGGCGCTCCAGCAAATATTCTTTTCCGGCAAAATCGGGAATAAAGTCATCTGCCGTCGCCTCTCTACCTCCTCCGGAGGGAGAGAATGATTCATCTCTGAAAACGTTTTTCTCTCTTTCCAACAGTTGCAAACCCATATAGGCAGCGCCCAGATCACCCGATACACAGATCAGGTCGTTTTCTTTTGCCCCACTGCGAAAAGTAATTTTTTCTTTTTCGACTTCGCCAATACAGGTTATGCATATCGTCAGCCCTGTACGCGACGACGACGTATCGCCACCCACCAAATCTACTCCGTAAACATCGCACGCCAATGCAATACCTGCATACAGTTCGTCCATATCTTCCACGCTAAAACGCTTGGATAAACCAATGGAAACGGTTATTTGCTTCGGTCGTCCGTTCATCGCATAGATATCTGAAAAATTGACAACCGCTGCTTTATATCCCAAATGCTTGAAAGGCACATAAGTCAGGTCGAAGTGTATGCCCTCAAGCAATAAATCGGACGAAACAAGCGTCTGTTTACCGGCATAATCAAGCACGGCAGCATCATCTCCGACGCCTTTTATGCTGTTTTCGTTCTTTAATGTGAATTTGTCCGTCAGCCGACGAATCAGTCCGAACTCTCCTAATGTCGCTATTTCTGTTCGCATAAATTAATCAATGAATAAATGAGGTTATCAAATTGTTCGTGTCTGTCGAACAAAAAGGATACGTGAATGGGTAAATAATATAGATATGGCTTCCATGCATCGGGGAAAAACGGATTATGCCGAATGCGTGCTGCATCTTTTTCCGTACAGATAATCAACGGACGGTTTCCAATCATTTTCGACATTACTGATTGCATCGCGACAATGTCCTTTTTCCTGAACTGATGATGGTCGGAAAAAGACATCACACTGACTTTATCCGAATATTTTTTTATCTCTTCAATAACCGGCGTTGGGTTAGCTATGCCTGTTATCAATAGAATTTCATCTTCTTTTCGAATATTTTCTATTTGATAATCATTGCATACTTCCGGGAAAACACCTTTCAACGCTTGATAGGATATGCTTGTGAAGAAAACCGGTAACTTAGCGCCCGGAGCTATTTCCTGTTCTATTTTTCGACACTCAGTCCGACTTATGTAAGCCGGACACTTGCTTACCACAATCATATCTGCTCTTGAGACGGATCTTGCCGGCTCACGCAAGCGACCGACAGGCAACAATTTATCATGATAAAACATCCGGTTGTAGTCGGTAACTAATATGGATAATGACGGCTTTACATAGCGATGCTGAAATCCGTCATCAAGCAATACAACCTGTGGCTTCAACTCTTCGGGCAACGCCAATAAATGCTTCATGCCCCGTCGCCGGTTGCTGTCGACGGCAACGATCAGCAATGGATACTTTTTTTTAAGTTGACAGGCTTCATCGCCAATATCCGAACTGGTATTGTGTTCAGCGGCAAGTACAAATCCTGATGTTTTCCGTTTATAACCTCTGCTGAGAACGGCAATACGGTATTTTTTGCTTAATAAATGAACCAAATAATCTACAAGAGGCGTTTTGCCCGTTCCGCCAACAGCTAAGTTACCTATACAAATAACAGGGATTTCATACTGTTGAGACGGCAACAAACGCCAATTGAATAACAAATTGCGAATCCGAATGACAATGCCGTATAAAAACGCAAACGGAAACAAAACAGGATTATTCATTTACTTTTTACCATTTGTATGTAGGGGTGAATAATTATTCGCCCCTGTCATTAACCACTATTTCACAACGGTTTCAAATCGTAAGGCAACCGTGCTTGAATACCACTGAACGTTTTAATCTGCTGCAAAGTTCTGAAATAGTCATATTCCTCTCCCATCATTTCTTTTAGCATCGATGTTTTCGCGTCGTCAAGTTGTTTTCCTATTATATCCTTGAAAAAATCGTTTGCCACCGATACATTGACTATTGTATAATTTACTATGCCTGAAAGGTCTACGGCTATTTTTATGGCACGGTCAATCCCTCCCAATTCATCCACCAATCCTAATTCACGCGCTTGCCGACCTGTCCAAACACGTCCTTGTGCTATCGAATCAACTGCTTCGATGCTCATTTTCCGCCCTTCGGCGCAACGCGAAATGAACACTTCATAACCTCTTTCGATACTGGCCTGTATCAATGCCTGTTCATCATCTGTCATCGGACGCGAAGGATCGCCCAGATCGGAAAAAACATTTGTTTTAACCACATCAGTTGTCAATGCCAACTTCTCAAACAATCCGGATGTATTCGGAAACAATCCGAATATCCCTATCGAACCGGTCAGCGTATTCTCCTCAGCTACAATTTTACTTGCTCCACATGCAATATAATAACCGCCTGAGGCAGCCACATTGCCCATGGATACAACAACAGGTTTTATTTTTCTCAGCTCCACCACCTGCTTCCAGATTTGTTCGGAAATATAAGCGCTTCCTCCCGGCGAATTAATACGTAGCACCACCGCTTTTATAGCTTCGTCGTTCTGAAGTTTTTTCAGTTCTTTCGCCAACTGCTCCGAAATAACCGGATTGCTGCCCAAAGACACAGGTATATTGGTAATTTCTCCTTCGGCATAAAGCACAGCAAGTTTGTTTCGATACTCACGCTCAGGCTTTTTAATCCTTTTCATTTTCGAAATACCTATTGTTTTCAGTGAATTACCGGATTGTTCGGCTTTTTCCCTTATTATGTTTTCAACCTCAAAACGGTATTTCAAATCATCAATCAGGCCACATTCGACAGCATTCGATGGGTCGGCCAAAAACAACCCCTCATCAGCAAAATGATTTACGTCAGTCTGAAAAATCCTTCGGCTTCTGGCAATACCCCTGACTACATTATTCCATATATCTTGTTGATATACAGCTATCTGTTCGCGATTTTCATCGCTTAACCGTTCTGCGATAAACGGTTCCACCGCTCCTTTGTACTTCCCAACTTTGAATACCATCATCTCAACGCCTATTTTCTCTAAAAGACCTTTGTAAAACATCGTTTCCGATGAAAAACCTGTAAGCGCCACTGTTCCTAATGGATTGAGATAGACTCCATGAGCTACTGATGCTAAATAGTAACCTGCTTGCGTATAATGATCGGCGTATGCAACAATAAATTTCCCGCTTTCCTTAAAACTTATCAACTCCCTGCGAATGGCGTCTACATTGGATGTGCCGGTGAAAAACAATCCCATATCTAAATAAATACCTTTGATCGTATGATTTTCTTTTGCATTACGTATCGCCGCAAGTATATCTTTCAGCGCTAAAGTAGTATTTTCATTGAAGAAAACAGCCAAAGGGTCATTTTTCGTTTCTTCAACAATATAACCGTTCAAGCTCATTTTAAAAACCGTCTCATCATATTTGGGTGAATAAGCCACCTTCGATTCCGAACTGACGCCGATAAGCATTGCAATAAATAATGAAAAACAGATTATTGCAATCAGCATAAACGCAATAAACACACCAAAGGTGGCGGCAAACATCATCTTAAGAAACTGTTTCATTGGATATTTTTTTTAATTTTGATGACAAATATACATAATATATTCGTTTATGTTATATCTTTGATGCAATATTGTAAAAAAATGGATTTACGAAAAGCGACTTTTACAGACATTCCTGCGATGATGGAATTGTATGTTCAGGCTCAAGCATCACTAAAAGCATTAGGAGTCGATCAGTGGCAAAACAATTATCCGAATGTGGATGTTGTAAATAAGGATTTGGCAAACGGGGCTGCTTATGTATTGACTATTGGTGGCGCCGTAATTGCCGCAGCAACCATCATTTTCAATCATGAACCGACCTACGACCGGATTTATGAAGGTGAATGGTTAAGCAGGGGTGAATTTGTAGTTGTGCACCGTTTGGCAGTGGACAATCGCTATAAAATGAAGGGCGTTGCTTCTCATGTCCTCGACGAAGTGGAAAAAATGGCTGTCCGGGCAAATATTCCGAGTTTTAAGATTGATACACACAAAGATAATTTGCCAATGCGGAAAACGTTGCAAAAAAATGGGTTTACCTGTTGTGGTCGTATCGTTTTGCTTGACGGCAATTCGCGTGTCGCATTTGAAAAAATATTGATATGATACAGTCGGTTTGTATTTATTGTGCTTCGAGTACACGGATTGATCCGGTATATATGGAAGCAGCGGCTCAGTTGGGTTCGCTGTTGGGGAAGCGTAAAATGAAAATAATCAATGGCGCCGGGTCGATCGGTTTGATGCGTACTTTATCCGACGCAACGCTGCAGGCAGGCGGGACGGTTACGGGTGTGATCCCCCGTTTTATGGTTGATCGTGGATGGAGTCACTCGACGTTGTCCGAACTTATCGAAGTAGAAACCATGCACCAACGCAAGCAAATAATGGCAGACTTGGCAGATGCGGCGATTGCATTGCCGGGCGGCTTCGGCACAATGGAAGAATTGTTGGAAATCATCACTTGGAAACAGTTGGGATTATATCCAAAACCGATTGTCATCCTAAACGCCAACCGTTATTACGACATTTTCTTGCAAATGATCAATAAAGCCATTGACGAACAATTTATCCATCCTCAAAATGCTCTAATTTGGAAGCTGGCGACAACAGCTGAACAAGCGGTTGATCTGATATTTGAAAAAGATTCGTTCGAGTATATTCCCAAGATTGGGTACCATACAAATTTAATTAAAAATTAAGAATTAAGAATTAAAAATTAGGAATTAATTGCGTACAATTTGGATGGTAAATTCCAATCAATGAAGGTTTTATCCTATCATGTTATCAATAAAGAGATTGATGCAAAACACCAAAAAAATCGAAGCATACAAAATCTTGATATTGTTTTTTCTGTTCAACTGATAAAACAAAACGCTTGCAGAGATTATCAACATTAAATAAATAAGAAACTGTGTTATTCCCTGCGATAACGATGTGGTAACAGCTTGTATATGTTCGAGTATAGATCGGTTGGTTACAATTCCGGCAATCAGTGAGTTGAAATCTGCAATGCCCGTCCATTGAAAAATAATCATCAGCATCAGAATGAACACAACGGCAAACAATGTGCCTGCAAACAATCGGAATAGACGGGTGCGGTATTCGGCAAGGTAAATAAAATATTGCGCCATAAACAAAGCTAAAAACGGATATGCCGACATAATGATTTCGCTTTGCTTTTTGTGCTGTATCGCATAGAAAAACAGTATACAGACAGAAGCGATTAGGCTGAATATCTTTATTTTATCCATAGTCAGAATACTATTCCAGACCTTAGCGAACCATCGTTTGATTGGGACGGCCGGTTTCGTGATCTTTAATCCGAAAAGTGAAAAGAACAGCAAAACTGTCCAGGGCATAAATGCGGCAAGTAAGGTCGCAACAGGATACAAAACCCCTGTCTTATATTCCGAATGATATGCTCCGGGATGATCCACATAACAAAAATCTGCTGCTACAATCCCGCTCAAATATTCATTTCCTCCTTGCTGCCAAGCGGCAATATACCATAACGAAGGAATAAAACAGGATGCAACACCGATATACAGTATGGATTTGGCGATTTTCAACAGACTGTATTTGCGAAGCATCAACAGGTAAAAGCCAAAAACAAACAAGGGAAGGATAATACCAACAGACCCTTTTGTAAGTATAGCGCCACTCAAAATCAGCGGAATAATAACCGGCAATCCTTTTAATTCGAGGTTATCCTCCCATCTGAACATTTGGATTAATCCGATGACCATAAAGGCTGTCAACAACATATCTGTCTGTGCTGTGAATCCGTCGCAGTGAAATCCCGCACATGTCAGCAATAGCAAAGTGGCGATGAAGGCTTCCTGAAAGCGCGTTTTCCTTCCGAACAAGATCAGTACAAAAATCAGCATGAGCGTAAAGGCAATAGCAGAAGGAAGGCGAGCTGATAATACCGAAACTTTTCCTTCCGGGATTGAAAAAGCAGCGATCATCCAATTCAACAGAGGAGGATTGTGTGACAATTTGTCGGCATGAACTTTTGGTAATATCCAATTGCCGTTTTCAAGCATCGAAGTGGCTACGGCGACTTCACTTACTTCGTCTTTTGTTGAGAAATCGCCCATTGCTATCCATGGCAATACGGCAATACAGCAAATCAGGATAATCGAACTAACCGGTTTTTGTAAATACAGATATTGTAAGACAGCAGAAGTACGCATTATTCAATTGATGATTGGATCCTGAACTTAATTCAAGAGAAAATTATTTTCGTAATTTGCAGTAAAAAGATGCAGGATATATTTTGAAAACCAAACACTAATAGCTGACGATTTTATGTGTGAACTGTGCCGGAATCGAACCGGCGACCCCTACCCTGTCAAGGTAATGCTCTGAACCAACTGAGCTAACAGTTCAGAGGAATGTCATTCTTCCACAGGTTGAGCAGAACCAAAATCAGGAGCAATTAAATTTGGGTCTATCGTTACCGCATCATTGATTTGCTGCTGCATGACAGATTGTTGTTGTGTATTGGCCGATTGACGGGGAATAAATTTGGTAATGGCAATACACAGTACAATAACCGTACATGCTAACCCCCATGTAGCTTTTTCTAAAAAATCGGTTGTCTTACGCACTCCCATAATCTGGTTGGACGATGAAAAACCGGATGCCAAGCCACCTCCTTTTGAATTTTGAACCAAAACAATCAAAATCAGCAATATAGATGCTAATAAAATCAAAACGGAAATAAAAATATACATTTCTTTTATTTTTTTATATGAATAATCAATTTTTCGAGATAGCGAATTTGGTCTGCAAAGTAAATGTTTTTTTTCGGATATTTCAAACTTAATTGCTTAATAATTTCCAAAGCCTTGTCATAACGTTTTTGCTTTATGTATATATTAGCAAGAGTTTCAGTGAAATACACATCTTCTAATGTTTTTTCCGATTTTTCCTGATCTTTTGTTATATCGTCTGTAACAATGCCTGTTTTTTCAGTTTCAAACAATATCCGGCTGTGGGAGCGTGTCTGTTCGCTTTGAATAAACGAATCAATCAAATCCTGATGTTGCAATGTCGGAAGGGCAACAGCCGGTCTTGAATTGTTATCTTCCGACAGTAGCATATAATCGCCTGAAGCCAATGTTTTTGATTCATAATCCAAAGATTCTTCAGGCAGTGTGTTTATCAGGTTATTCGTTTTAGCGCTATCGACTTCTGCATCTTTCACAGTGTCCGCCTGTTCAGCATTTGCTGATATTTGATCAATAGTTAAGTCTCCTTCAATCAGCATATACAGTTTGACGCGGTCAGGAATATGAATAGCCGTTTTTTTCAACTCCAATGGTAGCCTGACGTCTTTGGTAACTGCCATTTTTTTCAGATAAAGCATACGCGCCGCATGGAAAAAAGGGAAATCAACCACAATTTGTTGTAAATCAGGGATTGTTTTCTCCGACAACCTTACCGGATCAGCCATTAATTGATAGAATTCAACGCAAGTCATCGTTTACCATTTAGCCACAGTGGCATTATATATCTGGTCGATAATTTCTTTGATTATCAAATCCGTCAATTCATCTTCAACACTTTGGAGCGGTCTTGAGCTGTCAAATTCCTGATATGCCGAAAAACTTTGTTCGAAATCGTCTTCCGGCGTTACCTGATTCGTAAAACTAACCCTTATGGTGATCGTCATGCGTGTCTGCGAAGCAAGCATATCTTCTCTGACAGCTAACGGCATATACTCATGTCCGGTTATTTCACCTTCCAAATCGAGCGTTCCGTTATCACGCAATACCTGCAAGCGTGTCTGGCGATTGTATTTTTCCCGTAACTGCTCGGTAAATTTTTGCGCCAGCGGAGCGTACACATAAGGCGCCATATTAGGGAAATCCTTGATTGAGATAGATTTTATCTCCGAATAGTTTATTGCGCCGCTTGCAAAACCATATCTGATAGAACAGGAAGTCAATCCTGTAAGGAAGCATATACTCATCAAACCTACTATACCATATTTTTTCAAATGGTAAATGGTAAATGGTAAATGGCAAATCGTCATGCCATCTCGTAATCTATTCCAAGCCATATTCTTTAATTTTTCGATAAAGTGTACGTTCCGATATTTTCAAATCCGCAGCGGCATTTTTGCGGCGTCCGTGATGCTTTTCCAATGCTTTTTGTATCATTTCCTTCTCCACATCATCCAAAGAAAATGATTGCTCAACTGCTTCTATTTCCTGAATAGACGGAACAGAGTGGATGGGATGCGCATAGATATCGTTGTTTTCAACAGTCATTTGTATGTTTCCACTCATGATATCATGAACCAATTCCTTCAAATCATTCACATCTTTCTTTAAATCAAATAGTACCTGGTAAAGTATTTCACGTTCGTTGTTGAATACTTTTTGACTGTAATCACGATTGGCCAGCACTGGGAATTTTTCCATCTCCAAATGAGGAAGATACATGCGTATCTTGTCGGTAGTAATTGTGCGGTCGCGTTCGATTACCGACATGCGTTCTGTCACATTCTTCAGTTCACGAATGTTTCCGGGCCATCGATAGGTAACTAATATTTGTCGGGCATCGTCTTCGAGCGTGATAGCGGGCATTTGGTATTTTTCGGCGCAGTCGCTTGCAAACTTTCTGAATAACAATAATATATCCTCAACCGGTCGTTCACGAAGCGCCGGAATTTGAACAGGTACCGTATTCAAACGATAATAAAGGTCCTGCCGAAACTTCTGCATTTGAATGGCTTCAGCCAAATTAATGTTGGTAGCAGCAACGACGCGCACATTGGTCTTTTGTACTTTCGACGAACCCACTTTAATAAATTCGCCGCTTTCCAATACCCTGAGCAATCGTGCCTGTGTTGACGAGGGCAGCTCTCCTACTTCATCCAAAAAGATGGTGCCGCCGTCGGCCACTTCAAAATAACCCTTCCGATCATCCAATGCTCCTGTAAACGAACCTTTTAAATGACCAAACAGCTCCGAGTCAATGGTGCCTTCGGGAATAGCTCCGCAATTAACGGCAATGTATTGTTTATGTTTGCGTGGGCTATTCTGATGAATGATCTGTGGGAAAATTTCTTTCCCCACTCCACTCTCGCCTGTTATTAAGACAGCCAAGTCGGTGGGCGCAACTTGAAGCGCCACATCAATGGCGCGAATCAGCCTTTCATCATTCCCAATAATACCAAAACGCTGTTTGACCTGTAATATATCCTTTGCCTTCATAACATATTCCTGCAATTATTTCAGTTTGAACTGACAAAATTACAATTATTTTGCTGAAAACAAAAACAAGGTAGAATTTTTTAAAGACGAAAACAGGGTACGTACCTATCATTGGTAATTACGATGTTCATACGTTGCCTGATATAGAAAATCGGCAAGTTGAGAATCATCGGGATACTGTTGCAGGGTTTCAGGAAGTATCGGTTGGCCGATAAAGATGTCAAATGTTTGGCCTCTTTTGTTAAAAACTTCGGCGGGAACGCGAAGCGTTCGTATTTTCCAACTTATTTTGCCAAGCCAATAGAAAAAATTGGTATTTTTACAACCAAAATATACGGGATAAACAGGGACGTTGGCTTTTCGTATCAATCGTATGACACTATGTGTCCACGGACGGTCTTTTACCTCTTTGTTTTTATCCTTAAAAGACATGGCTCCGGCAGGGAAAAAACCCAACGGATGCCCTTCTCTCAAACATTTAATACAAGTACGAACCCCTCCGGTATTTGAAATGTTTCCTTGATTATGATCGCCTGTTTTGGGCTGAACCGAAATAAAATTATCGGCCATTGCGCCTATCCTCATTAACATTTCATTCACCATCACTCTGTAATCTTTTCGGATAGAAGCAAATATATCGATCAGAATAATTCCGTCTAATGAACCGATCGGATGATTGGAAACAGTAATGAAAGAGCCTTCGGGAAGTGAATCCAATCGCTCTTTATTGTGAATAACATATTTAATATCCATCATGGGATCGGCCAAAATTGCCGATGTAAAGTCAGGTCCGCGATGATGGCAATGCGTTGAATGGATAATATTTACTTTTTCAAAATCAAGCCATTTGAGTAGTTTTCGTCCTATAAAAGACATTATCCTGTTTCTAAAAACCGGACTCATCACTTGCAAATCTGTTATGTCAAAAACGATTTTTCTCATATTCAGGAAACTTCTTTATAAAGCCTACCACACATTTTTTCATGCATCCTGATGGAAAGAAATAAAATAAAATTGAGAATGATGATCTCGTAAAGAAAATAAATCCAGACCCAACCGCCTAAAACTACAAGAAAAAGCACAACGGTTCTTCCATTAAACGTCATATAATCAATGCTTTGCTTCATCATTCGACAGCTTTCCCGACGAAAATTCAAGCGAATATCCTGAGGTATATCATCTCCGAATTTCTCATACAGTTGTACCAGGAGTCGTTGCAGCATTGGCGTCATTTTTTCCTGTATACCTGTATAAATCAAATACATTGAAAAAATGATTTTTCCAAATCCGGTCATTTGTTGATGTTGTGCTTTTATCTGTTTCTTGTTTTGGAATTCACTGCCTTTTTCTTTGCTTTCGAAAAACAGGTGCAATGTCTTATAGTAATCAGTGATACCAGCCTGTAACAAGTGAGATAAAGCCGACAATGCTGCCGGAATAAAAAACCATGCCGTTCCGTATTCGTGCGTAAGGCGCAATGCAAGGCAGAGATAAATCAAAAAAAACCATATATCGCCTGCGATACCGTCTAATATGCGTCCAATCTTTGATTTAATGCCTGTCAGGCGTGCAAGTTGTCCGTCTACACAATCTAAAATATTAGCTGTTATCAATAAAAAAATGCCGATCAAATTAATAACCAGCCTGTCAAAATAAAACATAAAACCTGTTCCGGCTCCGACAAAGATTGAAAATATTGTCACCATATTCGGCGTAACAAACGTATGTGATAAAACACGTGCGATTCGGAAAGCAATCGGTCTGTAAAAATACAGATCTAACTTATTTTCTGTTTCAACCGACTTGAGCGATGATGCGAACTCCTCATTCATCTATCTGTTTTGTTCTTAATTCTTAACTCTTAGTTCTTAACTCATTGATATGAATATCCGCCGTCAACGACAATAATTTCACCGTTAATATATTGATTTTCGATCAACAATTTATATACATCGGCTAACTCTTCCGGCGTACAAAAACGGCCGATGGCTAATTTGTCTTCTATGTTCCGACGGATTTCCTGTGGTTTATTTTTCTGCCAATCGGTGTCGACAAACCCGGGAGCAATAGCATTAACGCGTATATGATAGGGAGTCAGAAACTTAACTAAATTTTTCGTCAAAGCATGGACTGCTGATTTTGTCACTCCGTAAGAGAGTGATGTGGCATGTGGTTCAATCCCCATCAATGAACCGGTAAATATGACGCTTCCTGCCGGTTTGATTCGACCAACAATTTGTTGCAGCAAAAATACAGGAAAATGCACATTAGCAAAAAACACACGTTCCCATTCGGTCAATTCCATATTTTCAAATGCATCACGGTAAGTAAGGCCAGCATTAAACACAATAGCTTCAAATTCAATTGATTCAGCCAAAATCAGCTTGCTTATATCTTCAATGGATTGTTTATTTGAAATATCAGCCTCCAAAAGCGTAACACTTACGCCAAAACTTTTACATGCTGTTAAGGTGGTTTGTATTTCATCGATCGTATCTGTATACCAAGTCAACAACAAATCGTAGCCCGCTTTTGCTAAACAGATTGCAACTGCTTTTCCAATGCCTTTGGTTCCTCCTGTAATTAGTACATTTTTAGCCATATATTATATTTTGCCCCCCCGCAGCTGTCTTTGTCTCTTAATCTGTTACAGTTGATTCGACCACTGTATTCGGTTTTGCTTTTCTCTCCTGGATTAAATGTTTTTCGTACGAATCATAGATTGTTTTCTTTAGTGAAGATGATGAAACGCCTGTCCCGTAAGGGAAATAAAAAACCTGTACACCCGAATCTTTAAGGTAATCGTACTTTCCGTACCAATCATCTCCTACAACAAAAGCATCTATATTTAATTTTTTCATTATCTCCGAATGATCAAGCGAATGTTGAGGGATCACAATATCGGGTGTTTTTAATGCTTCTATAATTTGAAGTCGTTCGTTAAAAGGGATGGTAGGTGGCGTTTTATACGAAGCGACTAATTCGTCTGTACTAACGCCTACAATTAATATATCTGCCAGACTGCGGGCATAATTGATCATACGCAGATGATTATAATGAAACAAGTCGAATGTGCCTGAAGTATATACGATGGTTTTATTTTTAAACATAGATTTTTCAAAAATTATTCATTGGAATCATCAATCGTCAAGTCAAGTTTTACGTTATCTCCGCTCTTATCCACATAGTGCTTGTGTAAAGGGTTGGACTTCATTTCTTGATAGAATTGTCTCTGCCGGAATATATCAATTGACTCATAAAGTGCATTGCGAAACGACACTTCGGAGGCCATGTTCTTACCGGCGATATCGTAAGCTGTTCCGTGAGACGGCGAGGTACGAACAATCGGCAGACCTGCCGTATAATTCACACCATTTTCCATTGCCAACAGTTTGAAAGGGATCATCCCTTGATCATGATACATGGCCAGGATGCCATCAAATTTGTGGTGTGATTGCGAGCCGAAAAAACCATCGGCCGGATAGGGGCCGAATACAGTAATTCCTTTTTTTTCAGCTTCGGCAATGGCAGGAATAATGACCGATGTTTCTTCATTTCCCAGCAGCCCGTTATCTCCGGCGTGCGCATTGAGCGCTAATACAGCAATACAAGGCTTTATCACATTGAAATCCTGTATTAACGCCTTATTGAAAACTGTCAGTTGTTCCACAATGGATTCTTTGGTCAGTCTTGCATTAACGTCAGACATAGGAATATGTGTTGTGACCAATGCAATACGGAGCGAATCATATATCATGATCATGATCGCTTTATATTTTCCATCCTCACCGAATATCGTTTCAAGGTATTCGGTGTGTCCGGTAAAATTTAATTCATCTCTTTTTATGTTGGATTTATTGACAGGCGCTGTCAAAATCGTTTGGATTGCCCCTCTCTTCAGGTCTGCGGCAGCCATTTCGAGCGCTGCAAATGCGGCTTTGCCGACTTCTGCTGATGAACGTCCAAATTCAATTTTCAAATTATCATCTCCACAATTGATCAGATTTATTTTCCCGTCAGCTGCTTCTTCGGGTTTGTTGATGATTTTGAAATTGATTGACGGCAATTCCATTGTTTTCTGATGATAAAGCATTATCTTTTGTAATCCATAGATAATCGGCGTACAAAAGTCGGTCATCCTTTCGTCAGAAAGTGTTTTCAAAATGACTTCATATCCAATGCCGTTTACATCACCATGTGTTATTCCTATTTTAATCCGTTTTGTATCCATTTGTCATTTTTCAATCATTTATTTCAGGGCCGTCTAATAAGGTTTCGAATTCACCCGGTAAACGTAATGTGTGTAATGATGCTTCCAATCGCCTCATCATATTTTTTTTCCTGTCTGTTTCAGGTGCGTAAACAAATCCTTCGGCTACAACGATACGGTTATTTACTTCGTCCAACCGTGCAAAGCTGACAAATGGTCCTCCCATCATGTCACCTTTCATTTCCCACAATCCACGCAGTACGCCGCAATATTTTCCATACAAAGTAATCGGGGCGTAGGAAGTAAACATGGCATTTGTCGACATATATGAATTAGGGAAACTTCCCGGAATATTAACACCCAGAATAGAATCGCGCATGGCTAACATATATTCATGGGTAAAAGTCTGAGGGTCGGTATATGGAAATGTATATACCACCACATCCATTCTTCCTCTATTGGCATTGTTTGACGCCCAGAAAAAACCAACTGTATCGGTATTAAAGTTTTTGATATCGGAAGGAATATTCATTTTAATGTTGAATTGCGCGACAAGTTTGTTCATTGCCGGAATATTGAACGATCTTTGCAGTTCGTCAGCCATCCGGTTCATTTCGATTCTGGAAAAATAATTGATAAGTATTCCCTTGTTTTCTTTCAGATAGTCAACCAATAATGATTCTGTCGGCGTGTTAATGTGAACGACTGATTGTCCCACAGACCAACGGTTACGTTCGGTTTTCACAGATACTTTCGTATACAATGATTCATCTACATTAACAATAATGATATTACGGACATAAGTCAACATTCCTTTAAATTCGTGAGTCGGTACATAAGTGACCATCATATAAGCCTCATCTGTCAACAAGCCGGGGACAGGAGCTGTCAGTTCGTCATTGAGCAAAATGCCGGCAGTATTATTCCATGTAACCGGATTGGCTACTACCACTATATCAAAAGGCACTCCGGTGGATCTGATACCTGTCGGATTGTTTTCGCAACTCCCAAAAAACAATAACAGGGAGGAAAAAACTAAAGTTAAAATCGGCGTTTTCATATTTCTTACAGTTTATGCTGGCAAAATTAGCATTTTTTACCGAAAAAAGGCAGTTTATACGGTTTTTTCTTTTGTTGACTTCAATCTTTCTGTGGATAACATGCCACATGCAGCGCCAATATCTTCACCTCTTGATGTACGAATTGTACACATTATGCCTTTTGTGTTGAGCGTATCACAAAATAATTGCATCTTGTTCATGCTGCATCTCTTCAGTGCTATATTCGGTATTGCATGATAATTAATCAAGTTTACCCTGCATGAAATGCCGCTTAATAATTTGGCTAAATCTTTTGCATGTCGTACCGAATCGTTCTTGTTTTCAAACATGATATACTCGAACGAAATACGTTGCTGATGTGAAAAATCATATTGCCGGATCAACTCTATGATGTCTTTGATGGGATTGGTTTTTTCAATGGGCATCAATGAACGGCGTTCGTCCGGATATGGCGAGTGGATGCTGACAGCCAAATTACAGCGGCTGTTGTTCAGAAAAAGTTTCATTCCTTTGTGAATACCTGCGGTCGAAACTGTGATTCGTTTGGGACTCCACCCATATCCGTAGGACGATGTGAGAATTTCGAGTACACGAAACAAGGCGTCGGTATTGTCCAACGGTTCACCCATCCCCATAAAAACAATATTGGACAATTCGTCTGCTTCGCGAACTGATCTGATTTGATTCAGTATTTCGGCGGATTTCAGATTGCCAGCGAATCCCTGCTTGCCTGTTTGGCAGAAAACACAATTCATCCTGCATCCTATCTGCGATGATACGCAAAGTGTTGCCCGATGTTCAACAGGGATATAGACTGTTTCGACAAAACGTCCGGCGTCAACGGGAAAAAGATATTTAACCGTTTCGTCCGACGAGACAGCCCTTTTAACAGGCGGAAATATTCCTATATGATAATGCGCTTGTAAAAATTCACGCTTTGAGCCGGCAATGTTTGTCATGTCGGCAATGGAGGTTATCTTTTTTTTGTACAGCCAATCGGCCATTTGTCGTGCAGCATAAGCAGGTAATCCGGCATGTTTCGCCACGCCTTTTAATTCCTCTAATGTCATGCCCAACAAGTGTTCCATATCGATTTTACCGCTATAAAAACCCTGTGTCTTCTCTGTGGTTCTCTGTGTTACAAATTATTACACAGAGGCGCTCAGAGAAGACACAGAGACACACAGAGGAATTTACTCAAATCTTATGCGATTATCTACAATTTTTGCATTTTCCGTCAGCGATTGAAATGCAGAATATCCCGCACGGTATGAAAGGTTTGATTCCAACCTGCTGATTTCACTTTGTTCGTCATATTCGCCGGTTGATTTGGTGCGGTTGAAAACATTGAAAACATAAACGCCATTATTGCCTACTATTGGTTCACTTACCTGGTTTATAGGAGTAAACGCAATAGATGCATTGAGACGTGGCTCGGCGCCGATGCCTGCGATACGGGCTGTCGAAAAATCAACAAATCTTACCGTATCTGCCTGTGTTCCCATTTCTTCTGCATAAGCAAAAACCGAACGAAGGTTTTTAGTTTTCAATTCTTGCGCAATTTTTTCGCCTTTCAACTCCGATGCTAATTCCATTCTTAGCAAGGACGCCAAGGATTGTACGGATTGATAGCCTTCCGGTAAAACGCCTCTTCGTGCTGCAACAATAAAATGGTTTTTACCCTCAAATATTTTGGATATCTCATCTTTCTTCTTGCTTTCAAATACCCATCGTATTACAGGACGCGAATCGGGTATAGCGCCGATGTATCTGTCTTCCTGCGTAACTTTAATATTGGAATGAAGTATATAACCTGCTTCTGTGGCAGCACCTTCCATTTTCTCAATCGTATTATTCACCGAGATAAACTGATTCAGGTCGTTATAAAGTCTTGTATAAGTTCTCGTACTTGGCGTTACCGATAAATGGACGTATGCAAGTTTATATTTAGGTACGATGGCTGTCTTTTCCGTAATTTTCAGGATATGGATACCATACGTAGATGATAAAATAACGGGCTGATTGACAGTAGCAGCAAAGATAGCATCTTTGAAGTCGACGCCAAAATACCGCAATGCTTCCACTTCAGTTATCCAACCAAGCATGCCTCCGTTTTGACCGCTCTGATCCATTGAGTATTGTGCGGCTAACAGTTCAAAATTGCCTCCTGCCTTCAAAACGCCTACCAAGCTGTCGGCCATTGCTTCCATTGCTTCTTTGTTTCCAGTTTGGGTGCTCAGAAGAATATGGCTTACATTGACTGAATCGGCAGCCAACTTTTTATCCATCAACTTGAAAATCCTATAACTGTCCTCTCTGAAAAACGGGCCTTCGATATCGCCGGGCACAGCTTTTTCAACAAATGCTTTCATGTCTGCATCCAAGCCGTATTCTGAAATGAAAGCATCCATATAAGGTACTTCCGAAGTTGCATTGACAACCTCTTCGATTGACTCTGTTGCCAACAACTCTTCCAATACTTTCTCTGCAGCCTGTTGTACTTGTTCATAGTCTTCCTGACTTGGAATAATTTCAACCGATATATAGTCAAATACCCTTGATTCCTTCTGTTTGAATTGCTCTTTACGTTGGTTGTATAATTTTTTAATATCACTGTCACTGACTGTGATTGCAGAATCCGGAACCCCAACGAACGGTTGCATGGCATAGACAATATCAGCGCTTTCAAGCGTAGACTCAAAAGCGTTTTTGGCTTCAAGCGGATTGACAACAACGGCTTTTGATAGCAAATCCAAGTACTTGGTCTGTAAACTTTGTATTTTCATGTTACGTTCCCAAAAAAGCCAGTAATCGCGAATTTGTTCTATTTGACTTCTGTATTCCGGAGCTACGGATTCATAGTTTTCAATGGTTTTCAACACATTCAATGCCGTCATTTTATTGAACATTCCGGTTTCCGGATCCACGAAATAGGGGAATTGCTGCGCCATGGGCGAGATATTTTCGCCTTGTACCATGTCAAATAACTCTTCAGGCGTAATGGTTATCCCCAGTTTGCCAACAGCGTCTTGCAACAAAATCTCATTTACCATGCCATCGAAGACATTTAATCTGATTTGACTGCTTTGTTCTTCAGTCAGATTGCCTGTGTTCGATTGCATCTTGTAAATTTGATTCATCTCTTCAATCCGGTCGATATACTCCTGATAATGAATAACCGTTCCGTTAACGCTCGCAACCTGGTCTTGCGATTGCCGCATATAAGTCGAGCCGGAATTTAAAAAGTCGCCGATAATAAAAGCAAACAATGCCAAACCGACAATAACAACCAATAATCCCGCTTGATTCCTAATTTTCTCTAATGTTGCCATTTTCTATGTAAATTTTACTATGTTTCTTTGTTTAAGGGCGCAAAGATACAAAAATAATTGAGAATTGAAAATTGAAAATTGAAAATTATTGTTTTGTTTTATGAACAAGTTGTACAATCAGTTGTTCATCAATCAAATCCATTAATCTTTTTGAAATACCTGCTTTGAATTTGCGGGCGAAAAAAGCATCTGTCAAGCATAATGCCTTAAAATCACTCTCATCCAGATTGGCAGGATAATGTCCGTTTCTATATCGCCAATCCACATAGCGTAAACTTCGGTTTTTGACACGCTCTTTGAAAGGTGAATTAAGGATTATGCTGTGGAAATAGGTTTCTTCAGGTACAAATGTATATTTTAATCGCTTGTAAAAGGCAGGAAATTTCCGGGTATATTCCAGCACGTATTCGATACAGTCCCGTGAAAGCGTAAACCAGCAGCAACCTCCATAAATCGTTTCAAAATGATCGGGGATTTTGCGTTTTATATCTCGTTTTATTTGATAATGCAGTATTTTCGTAATATAGCGGCGACCTTTGTCTGTTCTGTAATTAAAGAGGTCATGAAAGAAAAAATAATCATACCGCCTGTATGTACCGTTATCCCATCCGTTGTAAGGAAGTGTGTGGTATTCTAAAAATTCTTTTCCCTTATTCGCTTCAATAAATTTTGTAAACGACGATACAGGCTTTACCGGATAATCCTGCGCGCTCAGCAAGTGAAAATATTCGTTGTCTTTGTCTTTCACAGCTTTGCTTAACAGGAATAATACGGTTTTCAACATATTAAATCCTCCCCAGTTTATTTTATAACGACTGTATACCCCGTTTACTACCGGCAGGTTAGATAGCGTATCAAGCTCCTGTTTCGAAAACCTCAATTTTTTATCTAAATGAATATATACCTGACAGTTGGAATCCAGTCGGGTTATTAAGCGGATCAACTGCTGAAAGTTTTCATGTGCAATAATAAGTATAGCATGTTTCATATTCGCAGAAAATCAGTTATTCAATTACTCAATTATTCAGTTAATAGATAATTCAAGTATACAGGATATACCGCGTGCAGAAAAACATCAGGGTTTATTACCTTGTTATTCAAAAGTTCTATTAACGAATGAAAAAGATCGCCATATCGCTCATCTTTTTCAACCATCTGTTCCATAATAGCTTCTACATACTCCAACCTTATTTTTACAGAGGACGCATACATATCTTCGGGGGAAGTGCCGGTAGCCTGTTGGGAGGAAATACGATACCGAATCAATGGCTCCGGAATATTGACAAATCTAAATCCTTTCAACGCCAGGTCAGTCCATAATTTATAGTCTTCGGCACACGGATAGCCGGATTGGTAAAGACATCCGGATTGCCGGAGCATGGAACGCTTCATCATCACTGTAGGATGAATTATTGGATTGGATAGCAGCATAGTACAGATAATATATAGATGGTCAACAGGCCTTTGTTTGATGCCATTCGTCAAGCCGAACATTTCTGCGTATGAGCCGCAAATATCAATATCGGGATGGGATTCCATATAATGAAACTGCGTTTCTAAACGTTTGGTCATCATCACATCATCAGCATCCATACGGACTAAATATTTGCCAATTGCTGCATTTATACCTGTATTCAATGAAGAAATAAAATCGTGTGTATTTTGGATCAATCGTATGCGACTGTCAGAGATTGTTTTCACAATCTCTATACTGTTATCTGTTGAACCGTCGTCTATTATTAATAGTTCGAAATCCGTATAAGTCTGCTGCAACACGCTATTCAACGATTCGTGTAAAAACGCTGAAGCATTGTACACAGGCATTACGACAGATATGTTCGGCAGGTTATTCATAGATCGACTGGTAAAAAGCTATCATGTTTTTCCGAAATACATCCATTGTATATACTTCTTCATATCGCTTTCGTGCATTGCTCCCTAATCTTTGTCGCTCGTCAGGATTTTGAAGCAGGTACAGCATCTTTTCAGCCAACAAATCAGTGTCTATTTCAACTTTGTCAGGATACTCAGTCACCGGTACCTGCAAACTGCTAATTCCATCTTCTGTCATTTCTGCCAATCCCGGAGCAGCAGACGTTACTATCGGAAGTCCATGCATCATCATTTCAATAGCCACATAATTGCATTGTTCGCTCAACGACGGTAAGATACCTATATCTGCAATCGAATACAAATCATAGAGACATTCTTTATTAATCATTCCTGTCCAGGTAACATACATCCATATACCCTCACATTCTTTCATAAACAAATCAAAAACCCCATTGCCGGCAATAATAAAATGGCAATTATTTCTGTTATGTACTTTCCTGAATGCTTGTATTGCAAATGTTAAACCTTTACCTTCGTCTAATCTCCCTGCAAAAAGAAAAACAGGCACATCGGGTATATGATATTTTTGTCTCAATTCATGTTTGTCTGCAAAAAAATTTCTATCGCTAATCCCATTATATATTACTTTTATTTTTTTCGGATTTATTTGATAGTCATCCAGCAAAATATGCTTTGTGTGTTCCGAAAGTGAAATAATACGATCAACTGTTTCATATAAATCCTTTTCTTTACGGAATGATTGAATGATTGTATTTTTTAACTCTTCTTTCTGATCAAGTTCATCTGGCGTCAATATTTTTTTTAAAAGGGCAACATTCCCAAATAGACGTAAGCTCCAAGCTAAAGAATGTATGGTCGCAATAATTCTGCAATCGAATACTTGTTTCAATTCCTTTGCAAATTCACCATATTGATTATAATTCAAATGGAATATTAAATTGTTTTTGTTTTCAATGTGCAGTTGGAGCAAGCATACAATATTGTGGCAATATAGTTCATTTTGTCTTTTGGTGTCAATTGAATGTTTTTCTTGAATTGGAGATGGAAAATTCCAATATCGGATACCGTCTATTTCTTCTTTTTGTATCTGAGGGTTGTTTGACATTAATTTTACAACAAATACATTAATATGGGTACAACGGAGTACCTCAATTAGTTCGCGTAAATATGTTCCAACGCCATAAACCGATGCTTTACTTAACTCGTTGAAAATATACAAATTCATGTAGATAGTGGTTAGTGGTTAATATTTTACATTTTTTCTTACGCTCTTACAATCTTACAATCTTACGGTCTTACGATCTTTTCTAATCCCTCGGCATATCCGGCAATTTCCACCCTTCCCGATAAGTATGCTTAATCAACTCAGTTGCAAATGCTCTGGCATTGATAGGATTCGACATTTTAGCATTATTCGTAGGATGGCCATTCTTGATTGTGAACTCTTCCGAAATTATCTGTTTGATTGTTTCATCGTCGCCAATATTGGCAAATTGCATATTCGCTCCATCCCATTCCAATACTTTATGCAATGGTTGCATGCGAACGGCCAATACAGCCATCATAATCATTTCGTTGAATGGGCCTGCTTCCGAAAAGTCGGACTTTGTTTTGATACGATTTTCCGGACTTTCCTTGCATGCACGCAGCCAGTCCTGTTCGTGACCGCCGTTCGTCGCTCTTTCTATGCGGCGAATTGATTTGGGAACATCCGGTACGCGTCCGGAGAGCAGCCATGGTCTGAGTCCGTAACAACCGCATAACAACGTATCCTTTGTCCCATGTAAAATCATCAATCCGCCACCCGGCCCCATCAAAGGCCGTCCTTGCGGGAATCCTGCCGGACGGGCAGGCATAAAACCGCCGTCATACCAATGAATTTCTACTTCCGGCAAATCCACCTTCGGCATGTTGTAGCGAGCCGGATAAAATAATTTCACATACTCCGACTGCGGGGCAGAATCAATCAGCAAAGGTGATGAGGCAGCTTCTACCGAACGGGGATGACCTAATTTGAGCGCTTTAAATGCAGGGTGAAGGATATGGCAACCCATATCGCCCAAAACGCCTGTTCCGAAATCCCACCATCCACGCCAGTTCCATGGATGGTATGCAGAATGGTAAGGCCTCATCTTTGCAGGCCCGATAAACAAATCCCAATCCAGCGCAGGCGGAATCTTTTTTTCCCGGGAAGGCGTTTCCAATCCTTGCGGCCACATCGGGCGGTTGGTGGCCGCTTTCACTTTATTTACTTCACCTATTTCGCCGTTCCATATCCATTCGCATATCAAATCAACGCCTTCGTCCGACGATCCCTGATTGCCCATTTGGGTAGCCACGTTATGTTTAGCTGCTAATGCGGCAAGTAATCGTGATTCATATACCGAATGGGCTAACGGCTTCTGAACATACACATGCTTGCCCAGTGTCATGGCAGTCGCAGCAATAATGGCATGGGTATGGTCGGGCGTTGCAACAATAACCGCATCAATATCATGATGCATCTCATCGAACATCCTGCGGAAATCCCTGTATTTCCTTGTCCGGGGAAAACATTCTAACAGCGGTTTTGCATACTTCCAGTCCACATCGCAGAGCGCAACGATATTTTCCGTCTCATAAACAGCCTGAATATTTGTAATACCCATACCGCCAAGGCCGACAACGGCAATATTCAATCTGTCTGATGGAGCGTTCAATTTATTCATTTATCATTCCGACCTTAGCGGACGAATCTCATATTTATAATCTTTGCGTAAAGAACCGGTTGTCGCTGTCGGAAAATCGTCCGGAACCGGTTGTGTAACTTGTCCTGTGGCAGCCCATTCAGCACCGCGAAGCAATGTAACTTGAAATCCTGTACATTGCATGGCTGTATTGTCGGTAAGCGTACTGCCGACATGGCCCAAGGTCGTATGATAAATACGCGCTTTGCCGTAATTAACTGTAAGCATGGCAATTTCATCGCGACCGGAGCCTCTCGTTTCGGGATCGGAATAGGCCCAAAATAAAACTTCGTCAACAATACCCGGCCCACGCAGCCGGTCATACAATTCATCCTGCGCATGAAGCCATGCGGCAGGCAATCCTTTTGTTATCGGATGCTCCGGATTACCGCAATGCAGTACGAACTCATGTCGGGCGCCATGCGATCCGCCCGATCCTGGAGATTTATCATATATAAGTTGGTCGTTTTTCATATAAATATATGGGCCATCCGTTTCATCGCGACCCTCCCATCCACCAAAACCGGTTATTTGATTATACGCCTTCCAATCCCTGAAAGCATTATTTGCTGCATGATAGACAACCACGCCTCCTCCATTGTCAGCAAAATCCAAAAAAGACTTTTCTGTTTCTTCCGGCCATCTGTCGCCGCAATAATCGAGCACAACCAACTGATACGCTGCAAAATCCCGTTTGAAATTCGACATATTTGATCCTTCTTTCGGAGAAATAGCCACTTCGACCGCAAAAAGCCCTGAGTTCTCCAAAATCTGCTTTAACGCTACATGGCTAACTTTCCATTGATGGTGATGTTGCCCTGTGACAATCAACGTTCTGATCCTCCCGTAAACAACAGGTTGAAATAAGGATTTATACAACTGTAACATATTATTTTGAAATACGTTCGCAGTATAGTAGTGTAGATATCTTTTTCGTCCGCCGTGCCCAAACTGTTTTGCAACAGCAGGGTTTTGCAACAGATACACAATTTTTTGCGTTAAATCTGATATGTCAATTTCCACACTGTCGGACAAGGCTGTGATGGGTATTTTTAAACCGCAGGCTTCATCCACCACTTCGTTCAATCCTGATGTGGCCGTTGCCACAATGGGCAATCCGTGCATCATCATTTCCACAGCTACCAATCCGAACGGCTCATATAGTGAAGGCACAACGCCCACATCCGCTATTTGATACAGTTCATTCAACGCTATCTTGTCTAATAATCCCGTAAATGTTATCTTCGTACAGATATCTTTAGCCTCTCGCATAAATGTATCAAAATCGCCGCTACCGGCAATGATCAGCCGACAACGTGGAACGCTTTCCAATACCTTGTGAAAAGCCCTGATCAGATAACCCACCCCTTTGACTTCGTCCACACGACCGGCAAAAAGGATGATCTTTTCTTTGGGCGTTATTTTCCACTTTTTTCGCATCCGAATCACAGCGTCATTGCGTTCATGGTTAGTGAGCTTCGTCGAACTATGACCCGCAATCCCCCAAAAACCTTGATCGACTATCCCATTCGGGATAACGGATATTTTTGTTGAATCTATCCCATATTCCCTGCATAGTATTTCGCGCATATTTTCCGATAAACAAATCACACGATCCCCCCGCAAGTAATAACTTTTCTCTTCTTCAAACGATTTTTGCAGTTTTATCCCGAAATCGTCCGGTTGTGTTTCCTTCAGAATATTTCTCAATCATGGCAAATTGTCATAGATTGTAAAGCCCCAACCGGAAAAATGTGCTACTGAAACAACCTTACAGTCAAACGCATTTTTCAACTCTTCGGCCAATTTGGCGCTTTCAATAAAATTCAACTGAAATATCAAGTCCTTTTTATCCTTGATATGCAATCGAAGCAGATAGACGACATTGCGAAAATACAACGCCCATTGTTCATCATCATTCGTTGTCCGTTGATCCGGAATTACTTTCGGAATATGCCAATGACGAATTTCATCTATTTCTTCGGTCTGTATTTGAGGTTTGTCAGCTATCAAATCAACCACGCAAATATTGATGCAGCTATCTTTCAGCGCAGCAGTCAGTTCACGAATATAAGCCCCAACCCCATATTCCGACCCTCGCCGTGTTTGATTAAAAATATACAAATTCATTTGTGTTCTTTGTGAAAACCCTTCGTGCCGTTTGTGTTTAAAAAAATCACAAAAGATACACCCACAATATATCCGCTTTATTAAGCGCCATTAATCGCAACATCCCTTCCCCTGCATACCCGTTAAGAAGCCCCATGCTTACAGGCGCTTTCTCCATATCTAAATCCGGTATTTGCTTCAATGCAATATCAATCTCCTCCTGCTTTTTGCTATTGAAATACCTGTTCTGTTGGCACATTCGCACAATATTGCCCGTTACTGAATCTCCCAAACGAGGAAAAAAATTGCGCCCTTCGCGTAAACCCTCTGCGTCCTTTGCGGTTACATATTTTTCTATTATTGATTCAAACCCTGATACTTGTTGCAAATCAAACAAAAAACAATACACATCAGTTTGTTCGCCAACCGTTATGCATGCAAATCTTTCTTCAATCAACCCAACAATACGCAATAAACATTGCAGTGCCTGCACTGCCGACGATTCATACTTCAATCTTGTCATCCAATACCGCCCATATCCGACTAATCCGTCATATTGGCTTAAATCCAGCCAGGGATCGTACATCACAGCACGAACCATCCGTTGATCAAAATCCTCACAAATATCATCTTCTACGTCTAAAAAATCATTCCTTATCAGGTAATCTATGCCGACGCCGATACCAGCCAACCCTTTTTCATAATCAGCAGGACTGTTGACATGTATTTGATTCATCGTTTCGCCAATTAAATCCATCGCATAATCGACAAACAACTCATTGCCCGTATACCGTGCATAATGAAAAAAGAAAACCGCAATCCCCATCTTACCATGCACCAAACCCGGACATTCCGTCAAAGTCCCATTAAGTAAAAGCATATCCACAACTTGCCCTAAGTCTTGTTTTATTTTTGCCGATTGTTCCTTTCCCATAACTAAACTCTATACTCTAATACCTAAACTCTATTTCTTGTGTTTTATCAACATAATAATCGGATTGTCTTCTACATCCAATTTCTTCGCAATTTCTTTTAATTTGCCGTCTTTTAATTCTCCTTTCTTGTAAGCGTCAACAAGTTGGTAAGCTTCTATTGAATACCATGATTCTATTTCGTGATTTACAGGCTTTGGCGAAACCATATATATTTCTTTTTTAGTTGTAAAATCACCATTGTAAACGGTATAACCTCCAAAAGTCTTTTCTTGCTTGTCGTACATAAAAAAAGTTATCGGAAATCCTATTCCTGTATTAAAATTATATTCATTTTTGATAGCTTCCATGAAATAATAACGGTCGGAAAGTAATCTCAAAATCAGCATTACTTCAGGATCCATGGATTGAACGGAAGGAGTTCTTTCAATAAAAGGACGCAAACTGTAATCCGGCAAAAATGAATATATTGTATCAGACGAGGGTTCTAAAAGAATCCAATTCCCTTTAAAAGGGATTATTGAACGATAAGGCCCGGGACCGGCTCCATAAGTACCACCTTTATCATCCTTCATGGTCTGTTCTAACAGCTTCTTCTCTTTAAATGGAATTTTTATTTCTTTTGTAATCTTACCATCTTTCTTGGATAAAAGAACAAATGATGTTTCTTTATCGTATTTATCATAGCAAATCAGATTGTCTTTGTCATAATTGAATACATCAAGATAACCGACATCGCTTCTGCCTATATTGTACTTAAAACCTCTCTTAAATTTCCCGAACAAGTCATATACTAAAATTTTTCTTTGAAGTGGATCGTTAACAAACATTTCTCCACTATCCTCAGCTAAAATAATATGTCCAATATATAAATATTCTTCTCCTCCTTGACCTTTACGGTTTATCTTTCTTAAGGCTTTCCCATATCTGTCATAAACAAAAATATCACCGTCTTGGAGTTTGTTTTTTATCAACAAAAGATTCTTTCCTATATCCAGTACAACACCCTGATTAACAAAGTCATCATTTGTTTCCAACACAATATATTCCACATCCATAAAATCCTGAAGAATCAGTTCTTTTTTGGTAGAATAACTTCTCTTTACATCAACTTTGATAACATCATCGTTACTTACTTTTCTTTGCCCTCTGCTTTCTGCTGTTAATACCAACAGAAAAATTACTGAAATTAAATATACTCTTTTCATAACTATTAATACTAAAAAAACACAAATATAATCATTGTTTTCAAAATTAATCGTAATTCATAAATGTTTTACATGACAAAGGTTTGGCCGACCAATGACTAATTCATAATTAGATGGGGGAGGACAAAGCCATTGATAAACACACTCATTGCATGGCGCTTGATTGCGAATACGTAGCCATGATTGGCCTTCTTCAATTTCTTTTATTACAATTTCATAAATACTTTCAGTATATATATTCCCAAGTATCGGATGGTTCAGGTTAGCATAAGCATCACCATTAGGCATAATGTTGATTTTTCCATAATCATAAATATTCATTGCCTGACGAGAAAAAAAATCTTTTATGGTCATGGTAGTGGATAAAATATCTTCTTTAGAGAGAAAAACATTTGCTTCAAAAAAACCTATATTCTCTCCGGTATATACAGGGTTTAAGCGATATTTTTCAATCTGAAACTGTTCAATCAATTGCTCAGTTTGTTTGATATCTTCTTCGGACGTTACATCAAATACATATTCAAATGGTAAAGTTTGATTGAGTAATAATTTCAAAGAAATGTCCCACTGTTTCATGTCTATTGGGAAACTCACTGATATTCGATATGAAAAATTATTTTCAAACTCCGGCTTAAGATTGATAATATTTTTATAAGAACACAATATATTTATGGGTGCAAGATGTTGTTCGAAAAAAAACATAATTTCACTATATTTTGCGACTTTCCCGAGTCTTCCAATGAGGTTAATTGTTGTATTTTGCGAAAGCGATTGTAAAAAAGGCAGCAATTTTATCAAGTTTACTGTTGCGCCTAAATGAATACTGACTTCAGATAGATTTTTTAAAACATTTTTAAGGGAAGAGAAATTGTGTTTTTTATATATTTCTTGCTTCCTTGGAAAGTTGCAATAAGGCAACAATTGAACAGGTTTGCCTTTTGATAAATTAACATCAATAATGTCGCCCATAAATTTTTCCCGAAGATCACGGATAAAATTATTGACGTCCTTTTGCTTATATCTCTTTTTTGTTAATAAAACAACACCACAATTACTTTCTTGTAACAACTCCCTCAACAAATCAATTATTTCTTCCTTATCTGATTCAAAAGTTGCTCCATCAAGGGTGTTATACAATAAAGCACATTTGTTTGTTATGTTAATAAATACGTATGGCTCAATAGTAAACCAATAATCGTTTTCGTTTTTTATGGATTTCATTCGATTACAACATTTTCTAATATTTCGGAAAAATCACTCGGATATTTTTCAAGAAATGAAAAAATAGTTAGCATTTTTTTCTTAAATGATTTTTGATCAAACAAACTATTACAAACAAACTCATCTGTACCCGCCTTGTCAATATTAGTTAAATGAAACAGGCACGACCCGCAAAATCTGTAAGAATAGCAAGTTTGACAAGATTTTTTTAGTTGCATGTAATAAAAATTATATTTTTGCGTAATTTCCGGAATATTAATTTCTACATTATTATTTACTTTCCCTAAAGAATATTTATAGTTAATTCTTTCGCATGGTAAAAGTTGATCATGATTAGTTAAAAATATTTTTTTTGAAAATGGAGTACAAGTACCTGTTGGTAAAATTGTTTCCACGATGGGCAACATAGCATTCAAATTTGAAATATAATAATTAATTGAACAGTACTTCAAATAATTGGTTAATTCACTATATAAAAATGATTCACTGTGCGTTATTCGTGATAAATCTGATTCTTCTTTCTGGTATTCGACTTCACTTTTCAATTTGCTATGAAACATACTTTCGAGTGTTTTTTTATTGTCTGAATTTATATCTCTCATATTTAGTTCAGCAATTCTTGGAATTTTATTATATCGCGTATAAATAAATTCATAGATTTGTTTTACTGAATTTCGATTATGCAAAACGGCATTAAAATTTATACGAGAGTCAAAATAATCAGGATAATCCCTTTGGATCATATCTATGTTTTTAATTACTCGTTGAAAAGAGTTCTTTTTATTTTTGCAAAACAAGCGATAGCTATGATTTTCTTCATTCCCGTCCAAACTAATCAATAAACTGAATTTGTTTTCTACAAAAAAATCTATATATTTATGTAATAGCGTTGCGTTTGTTGTCATAGAATACTCAAGTTCTATCCTTTTTTCAGCATTTAATTGTTTGGTGAATTCTACAATCCGTTTGATAAAATTTATATTCAAAAGAGCTTCGCCTCCATAAAAACTGATAAACATTTTATTCTTATAATATTTCGGCTTTAGATCAAAAATATATTTCAATAATTTGATTGCAGAGTGGATATTGATATTTTTACCGTTCCTAGTATTGCAACTCTCATACAATTCTCCTTGTGAACAATATGTACAATTCAAATTACAATGCTCTGTTGTTTCAAATACAATCTGTTTCGTATGAATAATATTATCTCTTACAATTGACTCATCCAAGAGTCTGAAATCAGTGAGTTTAGACTTTTCGAAAAATCCATGGCTCTCTAAATACGCATATTTTTTTGAATAATATGAATCTACATCAGTTGATTTTTCATATGCTTTCTCAAATTCAGGATGGGCCAATAAAGATAGTCTATGATTATCATTATATAAATATATATTGCCGTTTATAGATGTATGAAAAAATGATTGTATCATAACTTAGTTTGATATTACTACAACAACAGCCGAAAATATCGGCTGTTGTTGGTTGTGATTTATATCCCCCTTTGTATATGTAAATAGCATGACTAATGTGCATATATAGCTTTTTAATAAAAATACGCATAAGATGTGGGAGCCAAACTACGTACCGTAGAATAATCCAAGAAATCAGGACAATAGCAAATCTCTGCGCATGTACATCCTCCTTTTAACGCATTCAACTTGCGTTGATCTAATTCATTCTTGCTGAATTCATTCAATTTGATTTTACCAAAATTTCTTTTCATTTTTTTTTATTTTTTAAATTTGACAATAAAATTAAGTTCATTCATAAAACGGTTCAGGAAGAAATTTATTGACAAGATATACGTTATTTTTTTCTTTTTTCGTTGATTTCGATTGATTGGCGGATTTTGGTTTTTGCACGGTCGAGTTGCTTGCCAACTGCACCGACTGTAATTCCCAATGTATAGGCAATTTCGTGATATTTCAGTCTTTCATACCATACAAGTTCAAATACTTGCCTGCATTGTCCGGGCAATGTTGTTATCGCTTTTTCTATTGCTATTTGCTTTTCTTGGGTTATCAGCGAACTCAAAGGATTGTCGTCATAAAGATTTTCCAAATACTCATTGCCATATTCGCTTGTTAATTTTTGGCTATATTGACGCCTTACCTCTTCTTTGTCCCGGTTGTCCAAACATGCATTCATTATACATTTATATATATAGGCGCTCAATTTTCCATGAATGAATATTTTTTCACGTTCTTCCAATAATTTCAAAAAGAAATGGCTGACGACATCTTTTGCTTCTTCTTCGTCATCGACAATGCTTTGTGCGTAACGACAGAGCGGATCAAAATATCTTTTGAACAACCATTCAAAAGATATCTCTTGCAGCGCGATGTCGGCAGGTTCGGTTTCACCGGCATTTTTTTTATGCGTAAATTCGTTCTTTTTCATGTTGAAAAAAATATTGGTTCACCCAAATCCCTAAAGCGAAGTTATTATTAATGAATAAAGCGTGGGACTTTAACTTTATTCGCTTTAGGGGTCTTAGGATACCATACACCAAATAAGTAAGCCCACGCCTGGAAAGGCATGAGCGTTGACTACTTACTCCTGGTGTATATTTCAGAAATTTCCTAAGTTCCTAAAGCCAGAATAAAAGCTAACGCATTCTTTTTTCTACAAAAATCGTGCGAAAGATAAGTAAAATTATATAATACGGTATGTTTTGATGGAAAAAAAATAACATTAGTTATTGGTTTAGTCATCGGTTACATATATGTATGTGCGTAAAAGTAACTTTTAAAGCATTGTTATTCACCTAACGAAGCAATTGAAATGACGTTAATGCCGTCGGAACGTGTATAACTTATGCCTGTACCGATAATTATATTGAGCGATTTAGGCGGTTTGACTTTGCTTGGATCTAAAACCGAAACGAGTTTTTTAAGATTAACGGCTGCTTCTTCAATTTGTCCCGTACCAAGTTTTATTTCAAATGCAAGCCAGTCGCCATTATGCTTTTGAACAATCGCATCTACTTCCAAATTACTTGTATCGCGGTAATAAAACACTTTGGCATCATTTGCCTGCGCATATACCCTTAGATCGTGCGTTACAAGCGATTCAAACAGAAAACCGGTGAAATGCAAGTCGGAGAGCAATGATTTCATGTCGGCGCCAAGCGCTGCTATGGATAAGCAGACATCCGCAAAATGTCGTTTGGGAGCCTTCCGTAAAGAAGAAGACGAACGAATATGTGTATTCCATGCAGGTTGTTCTTCTGTGATCATCAGACGATTCAGTACATCAAGATATTCGTAAATCGTAGGGCGTGAAATATCATTGTTTTCTTTTTGGTAAATATCTGAAGACAATGATGTTATTTCTACTGAGTTGGCCGTATTTCTGGCAAGCGAACTTAACAGGTTGCGTACTTTGAGCGGGTCGCGCTTTACATTAGATACTCTACTCATATCTACTTCGGCAAGTAGATCAATGTAAGCGCGATTCAACGCTATGGCTTGATTCAAACTCTTTCCCAACAACGTCGGGAAACCGCCGATAATCATTTTTTCGATAATAAATTCCAAAACCATGGGTTCGTCAAATATGTCAATTTTTTCACCCTCAAATAAGTTTTTTAAGCTGACTCTACCTGAAGACCAACCCAATTCGTGCCATGACATTGTTCGCATATCTAAGATCGTAAATCTTCCTGCGCCGGAATGCATTTTCGCACTTTCCTCCGGATTAGCCGATCCTGTAAGTATAAATTGCGCTGTTTGTTGCCGGTCATCAACCTCGTGACGTATATAATTCCATAGTTTGGGTTGTACCTGCCATTCATCAATCAAACGGGGCGTCTTTCCTGACAATAACCTTTTTGGATCTATTTCCATAAAGACAGGCACTTGTTCATCCCTGTCAACATTCAAAATACTACCTGCAATTTGTTTGGATGACTCGGTTTTCCCACATGCTTTTGCTCCACGAACAAGCACAGCTCCCGATGCATTAAGTTTATTTTGCAATTCACTGTCTATTATTCTTTTAATGTATTTCATTGCACTGCATTTTGCGTTTTCGGACCACTATATTTTACATTTTTCGAGCATTTTGTTTTACAAATTATGAGCATTTCATTTTACATTTTTCGAGCAGCAAAGATGATATTTATTTTGCAAACCGCCAAATATATTTTTTGATAAACCGGATATAAAAAATATCTTACCGGTATTATTCCGGATTTTGTGGCGTAATTTCTGTTGCGGTAGAATCGGCAGGGGTGTTTTCCTGAAAGGGGATTTCGGCTGTGGCGTTGAAGATGCGGTAATCCGATAAGGTACGGTTGGATTCGAAGCCGGTGCCGGTATTGATAAATTCGCCTTTGGTAATGCGGATAAATTGGTCGGAATAGATGCGTTCTTCGGCGTCGTTCCAAAAAAGTAAGTCGGTTTCGAATTGTTCGCCGGCTAAATTGACCGCCTTGACATTGTTAACAAGTTTCCATAGTTTTTTTCTGTAATAATAATAAGCTGTATCGGCGTCGAAAACGGCTTCGACATTGAGTAATGTATCCAATCGTTCGCCATGGATTTTTTCAGGAAAATAATTATACGGTTCCTGCGCTTCTTCAAAGATAAGCCATGCTTTTGTTTCTAATCGGAATCTTGTGATTCCGGAGTCGGAAATCAACATGATCACATCCGAGGATTTTACATTATAAAATGCTTCACTGTCGAATTCGAAGTCGGCAAATCCTTTTTTTCCACTGCATGAACCCAAAAAGCAGAAAGGCATGGCAATCATCAAACAGATGATTGCCATGCCACTTAAATTATTAGCTTCGTTACGAAAACGATATTTCATCGTCTTACTTTCACAGTCGTGCGTTCATTGATCCATCCGCCGACAGTAAATGAAGCGCCTTCTTCAAGATCAGGGTGCATAAAGACTTCTTCTGTAGTCGGAAATTGGGCGCGATACTGGTTAATCAACCGGACAGCATCATCAGCAATAGAAGGATCTACCTGTCTGGCTCTTTCGAATTTGTCGACTGCCAATACATAAACCATTTTTCTCAAAACCGGATCGTTTGAATATACACTCGAAGCAGTTGCGCCATAAGTTTGTCCGATGGTTAATAACGCTCTCCCATGATTCGAATTGGCATCCAATGCTCTCAACGCGTACGTTCTTGCTTTCTGGTAGTTGTTGCTGCTCGAAGCCAGGATGGCAACTGAGTAGTTTAATGTGGCCTTTAGTGTGTTATCCGACGTCATCTCTACGGCCTCCAAAAAATATTTTTCAGCTGTTGCATTGTCTTTTTTCTTGATAGCCTGGTAAGCAATGCCCATTGCCGATTCGGCAGTCGGTTCTATCTTGTGGGCATAATTAGCTGCGGCAAAGTAGGCTTCGGTCTCATTACAACCCACCCTGTTAAACAAGATCATCGTTGTTTTTAGAAAATCGAGATCGGTTTGCTGAGCTTCGATCTTGTCGGCATATACTTTTTCCATTATCTCGCAATCGGCGGCGCCGCTCTGTGTAAAGGCTGTTTCTAACTGCGCTTTCAAAGCCATGGTCGTATTGATTGCTGTCTCATCGTTTGTTGCTTTGGCTGCCTCCAGTTTCGCGTCATATAATGCGGAAACAGTAAGGAAATCATCTACAAATTGCGACATATACTTATCAACATCCGATGCCATTAAATTTTGAGACGCCATCATGTACAAAGAAAGGGAAAGAGGATGGGTTTTCTCTTTGTACTGTTCCAACATCGGTTTTAACCAGTTATATACCACTGTCACATCGGCTTTGTCTCCTTTAATAGCAAGATACTCATTTGCTTTGCGCGACATAATCCAATTGGTATCGTACTGTGCATCGTTTCCGAAATACTTGATGCGCTTGTCAAACAAATCCATCAGATCATTAAAATAACCCTCTGCTTCAGCTTCATCTTTTGCTTGCTGTATTTGCCATTTAATAATCTGTTCGCCCCAAGAGTACAAATTCCTGGTTGATCCTGGACATTCTTCGTAAGCCATTTTCCATAAAGGAAGCGCATCTGCATAATTCTGCGTCTGGATATCTTGCTGCGCTAAGCTAATATTTTGCCGGCAACGCAAGCTATCTTCTCCTGAACCAAATTGAGTTCCGGTTACAACTCCTGTCTGTGCTTTCACACCCATTGCAGTTGTCAGGATAACGGCAATGCTTAAAATTTCTTTGATTTTCATCTCTGTTAATATTATAAAGGTTTATATTATATTTCTTAACTCTTAATTTTTAATTTTTAATTAACTCTACTCCACTTTCCGTTTATAAAACCAAAACTCATTGAAAGTAAAGGATAATGTAAGGCGGAAGTATTGTTCATTAATCAAATTTTTAATTTCAGGTATAACGCTTACATATTCAAACGACAAATTGATGTATGAACGATTATCAATCATCGGGAAGCCTGCTCCCAGACTGACTCCGTATTCTTTGTAGCTCGAATCAAAAACCCGATCGCGCAGATAGGAATTACTGTAATTCAAACCGGCACGATACCTGACACGATTCAGATATCGTCGTGTATAGATATTTGGGATATATTCGCCTCCTACTGCTATTTTCAACCGGTTATTAAAGGCGTTGTTTTCGCCCTGAAAACGGGCTTTCGACCATCCCTGCCAGGAAACATCGGCAGCCAAGATCATTTTGTAGTCTTTATCGTACGAAACCCCAAAGCCATAAGAATCGGGAATGTCATTTCCTTGATTGCGTAATGTATCGGCCTTAAGCAAACTGAAAAAATAGGCATCTGACGCAAGGACATTATACGAAACTGAACTGAAAGTGATCTTCGGCGAATAAGTCAAACCAAACGTCACTCGTTCCGTTTTGCTTAATGGTTGCGTATATTGCGCTCCAAGCTCATATTTAAAATTTCGTAGATTCATTTTTTCTAATGTATATAAAGGACTGACACTCGTTTCTGTAAAATAAGATACTGTACTGTTATGTTCAATAATTCCAAATAAATAACCTAAATTGACTCCTAATGCAAGACGCTTCTTCCATATATCTATAGACCATCCGACATAGACTTCGTTTAATCCTCCTTTTCCGGAAAAATAATCGATATGCGGCACCTCGTCCAAATTGTTTAAAACCTTGTAATTATATCCTGTATGCGAATAAGGAATGATGCCTGCACTCATTGCAATTGCGCGGGATAAAGGAAATTGCATGGCTAAATACATCAGGTTTCCGCTAATGTTGCTGTGCGAATTTGTTTTGTCGTTGAGCATTGAGTATTGCAAGGTTGCTCCCAAATCAAAAAGAAAAGTCAATGAATCCATGCATGAGTAGGAAGCCGGATTCATTGGATTGATTTGTGTATTCGAACGCAGTCCATAACCTATTCCACCCATTGAACGACCTGCGCCAAACGAACGATCTGCTATCACTCCATAACCAAATCGGGTGTATGGCGATGATGTGCTGTTTTGGGCAACTAACGTTAAGTGCAAACAGATCGCTATCCCAATAAGTATACTTTCTCTACTGTATTTCAACATTATATTCTAAAATCCTGTTAAGTCCAATCAAACCTAATTTTTTGTCTGCAAAGATGGTGTTTTTCAACCGTTTTTCAAAATACAAAGCATGTCCTCCTGTTAAAAAAACATAAAGACCCGGATACTTATTTTTCCACACTTCAATATAACCATCCATCTCAAACACGATCCCATGCACAACTCCGGCCAAAATAGCCGTTTCGGTGCTTGTGCCAAGCGCCGGAACTATCTCACTTTCTTCGACAAGCGGTAGACGTTTAGTGAATCGGTTTAAGGCATGAAAACGTGTTGTCATCCCCGGCGAAATGTTTCCACCAAGATAGTCTCCCGATGCTTCTACAATGTCATACGTAATCGCAGTGCCGGCGTCAATAATTAAAATATCCTTTTGTGGTTGCTGAAAATTGGCTCCCACTGCAACTGCAATCCGGTCTCTACCTAATGTTTCCGGCGTTTGATAGCAAATTTCTATCGGCAACCGGACCTCCCCGTCAAAAAAGAAAAAACGTTCCAAACGATTTTCCAAACAAGTAATCAATTCTTTTTCAGTATCAATTACCGTTGATAATATCCCATTTTTTAAAGGATATAGATTGAAAAGTTGCATCAAATCACTCTCACTAAAATTCTTGTAATCAGAAGAAAAAACCATCTGTTTCTGACTGCAAACAGCTACTTTCGTAGCAGAATTTCCCTGTTCAATTATCAGATTCAACTGTCTATACCTTTTAAAAAACGACAAAGAAACAAAAAATCTGCGAAAAAATCGCATTTATATGCAAAGAACATCAAAATTTTAAGATTATTTAAAAGAAACAGCTGCATTTCAAATTGTCGTACTATGATTTATTACATTATTGTATTTTTTTAATTCTTAATTTTTAATTCTTAATTTTTAATTGATTATCTACCATGCAAACATCGGATACCCCTGCATAATGGCATTTACTTCTTTGCGCACAGCCAAAATGGTCTGATCAAAGTCAGGATTAGTTAAAACCTTGTCAATCATTTCAACAATTTCACCCATCAATGCTTCTTTGGCTCCCCTTGTCGTAATAGCCGGTGTGCCTACCCGTATACCGGATGTCTGAAATGCAGAACGACTGTCAAAGGGAACCATATTTTTATTAACCGTAATATCGGCAGAAACAAGGGCTTTTTCAGCTGTTTTACCGTTTAATTCCGGGAATTTTGCACGCAGATCGATCAACATGCTATGATTGTCGGTACCGTCAGAAATGATTTTGTATCCTTTATCCATAAACGCCTGTGCCATGACAGCCGCATTTCTTTGCACCTGCATCTGATAGGTTTTATATGCAGGCTCAAGCGCTTCGCTGAAAGCAACTGCCTTGGCAGCGATGATATGTTCCAACGGGCCGCCCTGAATACCCGGAAACACGGCCGAGTCGAGCAGTTGCGACATCAATTTGAGTTCGCCTTTCGGGGTAGTCTTTCCCCAAGGGTTTTCAAAATCTTTGCCTATCAGGATAATTCCTCCACGCGGGCCACGTAATGTTTTGTGGGTGGTAGAGGTAACGATATGCGCATATTCCAGCGGGTTATTCAATAAGCCTGCGGCGATCAGACCCGCAGGGTGCGCCATATCAATCATCAGCAGGGCGCCAATCTTGTCGGCAATTGCTCTCATGCGTTTGTAATCCCATTCGCGCGAATAAGCCGATCCTCCTCCGATAATCAACTTCGGAAGTTCACGCAGCGCTACTTCTTCCATTTGATCGTAATCTACGCGGCCGGTGGTTTCGCATACATTATATTCTGTCGGACGATAGAGCAACCCTGAACTGTTTACAGGCGACCCGTGCGAAAGATGTCCGCCGTGCGAAAGATTCAATCCAAGGAATGTATCGCCCGGATTCAATACCGCCAAAAATACGGCGGCATTGGCTTGTGCGCCTGAATGAGGCTGCACATTGACCCATTCGGCGTTGAATATCTTTTTCAACCGTTCGATGGCCAATGTTTCGCTTTCGTCAACCATCTCACAGCCTCCGTAATAGCGTTTCGCCGGATAACCTTCAGCATACTTGTTGGTAAGGCAACTCCCCGCTGCCTGCATTACCTGTTCACTGACAAAATTCTCAGATGCAATCAACTCTATCCCTTTCAACTGTCGTTGATATTCTCTCTCAATAATTTCAAAAATCGCGTTGTCTCGTTTCATACTGTTTTTTCTTTTGACGTGACAAAGATACTATTAAGTTGAAAATTATCAATTATCAATTATCAATTATCAATTGAATTTCGTATTTTTGCAGGATATATATTCTTTATTGTTCGTTATGAATGAAATTGAATCAAGGATAAAAATGCTTCGGGAAGAGTTGGAACAGCATAATTATGACTACTATATGCTGTCGATGCCTGTCGTTTCAGACCGTTTATATGACGAGAAGATGCGGGAATTGCAGGATTTGGAAAAACAATTTCCGCAATATGCCGATCCTGATTCGCCGACTCAACGGGTGGGCAGCGACTTGTCGAAAGAATTTGCACAAGTCGCACACCGGTATCCGATGCTTTCACTTGGAAACACCTATTCGAAAGAAGAAATAACAGATTTTTACGAACGCATCGGACGCTCCTTGAATGAGCCATTTGAATTGGTTGCCGAATTGAAATACGACGGAACTTCAATTTCATTAATCTACGATCAGGGAAGATTAACGCAAGCTGTTACGCGGGGCGATGGCGTTCGCGGCGACGATGTGACAGCCAATGTGCGCACAATTCGTTCTATTCCACTGAAAATCAAAGGAGAAGTATTTCCGGAATTGTTTGAGATACGAGGAGAGATATTGCTTCCTTGGGTAGAGTTTGAGCGGCTGAATAAGGAACGCGAAGCGCAGGAAGAACCGCTATTTGCCAATCCCCGCAATGCAGCCTCCGGCACGCTGAAACTGCAAAATCCCGAAATTGTGGCCGAACGACGGTTAGATTCCTTTTTATATTATATGTTGGGCGAAACGCTGCCTGCCGATGAACATTTTGCCAATCTGCAAATTGCGCGTACCTGGGGACTGAAAATTTCGGACGCCGTATGTAAATGTGCGACCTTGCAGGATGTATTCGACTATATTGATTATTGGGATATAGAGCGTAAAAACCTGCCCGTAGCAACCGATGGCATTGTATTGAAAGTGAACTCATTGCGCCAACAACGCTTTTTGGGATTTACGGCCAAAAGTCCGCGATGGGCGATTTCGTATAAATTCCGGGCCGAACAGGCCGTCACACGATTAAACTCGGTATCCTACCAGGTTGGGCGTACAGGGGTTATCACGCCTGTGGCCAATTTGGAACCTGTGCAGTTAGCCGGCACAGTCGTAAAACGCGCTTCTTTGCACAATGCAGATATTATCGCGGCGCTTGACTTGTATATCGGCGACCGTGTCTATGTGGAAAAAGGAGGCGAAATCATTCCAAAAATTACGCAGGTTGATATGGATGCCCGTTCTATCCTGATTGGGGAAAAAGTCGTTTTTATCACAAAATGTCCCGAATGTGGTACGGCGTTGGTGCGTCTCGACGACGAAGCCGCCTATTATTGTCCGAACGACCGGGAATGTCCTCCGCAAATAAAAGGAAAAATTGAACATTTTGTGACTCGTAAGGCAATGAATATCAATATGGGACCTGAAACGGTCGAAGATTTATATAACGCAGGTTATATGCGAAATGCAGCAGATTTATATACTTTAAAAGCCACAGATTTGCAAAAATTGGATCGTTGGGCTGAGAAAAGCGCTCAGAACTTGATTGACAGTATCGAAGCGTCCAAACAAATTCCGTTTGAACGGGTTTTGTTCGGGCTGGGCATACGTTACGTGGGCGAAACCGTGGCCAAGCGACTATCCAATGCTTTTCCTTCCATGAAGCATCTGGAAGAAGCTACTCCGGAATCTTTGCTTGCTGTAAACGAAATAGGAGAACGGATTGCCCGGAGTGTCAAAGATTATTTTGCAGACAGCAGAAACAGAGAATTAATAAGCCGTTTGGAAACTTACGGATTGCAAATGAGCCTGAATGAAGAGGCCATACAATCGCGTTCCGACAAACTAAAGGAATTAACCTTTGTGATCAGCGGTACATTTACATTACACTCACGGGATGTATATAAATCAATGATTGAACAAAACGGAGGGAAAAACGTTGGCTCCGTTTCGGGCAGCACAGATTACTTGCTTGCCGGCAATAACATGGGGCCGGCCAAATTGGCGAAAGCCGAAAAACTAAGGATTAAAATTATCAATGAGGAAGAATTTTTAAAACTGATCGAATGATTTTGACAAAGTATTTTTTACTCAGAAAAATTGATGCGCTTTCAAAAAACGCATCCCTGCGGCCGCATTGCTATCGTTCGTTGGATGATATCAAATATGTTTTGATATTGTGTGAAGCCAAAAACTGGAAATCCATACATCCTTGTATAGCAACATTGAAAGCATTAGGGAAGTCAATAAATGTCTGTGTATATACCCATAAAACAGACGACACGCCAATTTGGGATTATGCTTATTTATTGGTTGAAGCCGAAAAGGATATCAATATATGGGGTTTTCCAGACAAGATTATTAGAAGTCAGTTGAATGGAATCAAGGTTGATATGCTGTTAGATTTGACAGACAGCGAAACGCCCGCAATGCGTTTTCTGATGCTCCAACACCCTGCTCCATTCAAAGTCGGCGCTAAACGTTCGTCCGAAGAAAATTTTCATGACCTTTCCATCGTAATGAAAGAAAGCATGCACGATATTTCGTTTCTATTTGGGCAAATATTGAATTATTTGCAGGCCATAAGATCCAAATAAGATTTTTTTCCTAATTTTGCGCATAATTACTACCAAAGATATAGTTTTCGATGATAAATATAGATTTAAAAGGAATGGGAGTTGCGCTGATAACTCCTTTCAAGGAAGATGAAAATATCGACTTTGACGCATTAGCAAAAGTGATTGAATATCAAGTGCAAAATGACGCTGACTATATCGTTGTACTCGGTACGACAGCCGAAACGCCTACATTGACTGAAGATGAAAAATCGGAGGTTATCAAAACAGCAATAGCGCAAATTCGGCGCCGGGTTCCTGTTGTGCTGGGAGTAAGCAGTAATTGTACCGCTTCGGTTGTAAAGCAACTAAAAGAAGGGGATTATCAGGGAATTGACGCCATTATGTCGGTAGTGCCGTATTATAATAAACCTGTGCAGGAAGGTATATATCAGCATTATAAAGCGATTGCAAAAGCATCTCCACTTCCGATTGTAATTTATAATGTTCCCAGTCGCGCAGGTACAAATATGACAGCCGAAACAACACTTCGTATTGCACAGGATTTTGAAAATATCATTGCCGTAAAAGAGGCATCGGGCAACATTACTCAACTAGGAATTATTATTAAAAACA
>Ga0082212_10000930_pt1 | contig 43012 bp, 37 predicted proteins | sample TergutNt197P3_FD_71548 | JGI IMG/M metagenome (GOLD analysis project Ga0082212, IMG submission 71548) | Neocapritermes taracua P3 segment gut microbial communities from Petit-Saut dam, French Guiana - Nt197 P3 | ecosystem: Host-associated > Arthropoda: Insects > Digestive system > Gut ...
ACAGCTATACCACCGTAGCGGCTGACGTGGTGTCGCGATTCAAGCGAATGCAGGGTTATGACGTAATGTTTTTAACCGGCACCGATGAGCACGGGCAGAAAATTGAGGATGCCGCGAAAAAAGCAGGAACAACCCCTAAAGAGTATGTCGACAGGATCGTAAGCGGAATTATCGAGCTTTGGAAGCTTATGAACATAAATTATGATCGTTTTATAAGAACCACAGACGACTATCACGAACTGTCCATTCAAAGAATATTTAAACGTCTGTATGAGCAGGGGGATATTTATAAAGGGGTTTATGAAGGTCTCTATTGTAAACCTTGCGAGTCCTTCTGGACTGAAAGTCAGTTAACAGAAGGAAGGTGTCCCGATTGTGGGCGCGAGGTAATAAACGCGTCAGAAGAAGCATATTTTTTCAGACTTTCTAAGTATGCCGGCCGGCTGCTGGAGCATTATGACAAAAACCCGGAATTTTTACAGCCCATAAGCCGTTTAAACGAAATGAGAAGTTTCATTAATCAAGGGCTGGATGATCTTTGTGTTTCAAGAACCTCTTTTTCATGGGGCGTCCCGGTGGATTTTGATCCCGGGCACGTGGTGTATGTATGGGTCGACGCCCTTTCAAATTACATCACCGCGTTAGGATACGAGAATGATAAGTACGATGATTTTAACAAATATTGGCCTGCGGATATTCACCTAATGGCAAAAGAAATCGTCAGATTTCACTCGGTCATATGGCCCGCGTTATTAATGGCTCAGAAAATTGAACTTCCAAAACAGGTATTTGCGCACGGTTGGCTTTTATTTGACGGCGGCAAAATGGGAAAATCAACCGGAAACGTAATTGATCCCGTATTTCTTTGTAACAGATATGGCGTTGACAGTATACGATACTACTTGATGAGAGAGATACAGTTTGGTCATGACGGCAGTTTTACCAACGAAAGTCTTATCGTCCGCATAAATTCTGATTTAGCAAACGATCTCGGTAATCTTTTATCAAGGACCGTTTCTATGATAGAACGGTTCTTTAACGGAATACTTCCATCCGAAAGAGAAGAATCTGACGACGATAGAGAACTGATAGCAATGGTTCAAGCTCTGCCGGAGGTTGTTTATGACAATATTGAGACGTTGCATCTTCCGCAGGCATTGATTGAAATTTTTAAAACGATTTCCCGCGCAAACAAATACATCGATGAAACCAAACCCTGGCTGCTTGTTAAAGATGACCGCAACCTTACCCGTTTAGCTACTGTTTTATATAATCTCTCTGAATCTCTGCGCTTTGTTGCGGTTCTAATTGAACCGTTTATGCCAAATACTTCGCCGAAAATTTTCGAAGCGCTCGGAGTTGATGGTACCCTGAAAAATCTTGAAAGCCTAACGCATTTCGGAACGATGCCCGCTGAAATCGCAGTTAAGTCTGTTCCTCAGTTATTTCCGAGAATAGATGTAGACAAGGAGTTGAATGAACTTCAAGTATTGTTTGAATCAAAAAAACAAAATAAGCCGACAATCTCTCATTTACCTGAAATTGATTATGATCAGTTTATGTCAAATGAGCTACGGGTCGTTGAGGTCATTAATTGTGAACGAATCGAAAACGCCGACCGTCTGCTAAAGTTTCTTATTAACGACGGCGAACGGGAGCGCGTTATACTTTCCGGTATTGCCACGTGGTATAAACCGGAAGAACTAATCGGCAAGAAAATCGCTGCAGTACTTAATCTGAAACCCGTAAAAATCCGTGGAATTCTAAGCGAAGGTATGCTTCTTTCAAGTGAAATAAAAGAAGGAGATTCTGAAAGAGCTTGCTTAACTTTTATTGATCAGTCGGTTCCGGCAGGCGCACGTATACGCTGAGTATCTGTAAGTATTACTAAAGCAACAAAGTTTAATATTGTGTTATAGCGAAAATTTTAGTATATTATTATTTAAAATTATCTTTGAGGGAAAGCTGAGAAGGAGGTTCAAAATGGCAAAACTGTTATATCAAGGACATGGAAGTTTCCGTATCATATCCGGTGATGGAGTCGTTATATTCTTAGACCCTTATGTCGGCAAAGGGTATGACATACCGGCTGACATTATATTAGTTTCACATCAGCATGACGATCATAATCAAATCAGCCTAATAACACAGAAACCCGATTGTACAATAATAAGCAATGCAGAAGCTTTAGAAGGCGGAAAACATAATTCTTTTTTGGTGTCAGGGATCGGGATTGAGGCGGTGGAAGCGGCAAATAAAAATCATCCGCCGGATCAATGTGTAGGGTTCATTCTCACCATAGACAATATAAAGATTTATTTTTCCTGCGATACTTCAAAAACTGAGCAAATGTCTGAGTTCGCTGCAAAAGAAATTGATTATGCTTTCCTTTGCTGTGACGGTTATTATAATATGGATATCAACGAAGCTGCCGAATGCGCGAAAATTATCGGGGCAAAACACAATACTCCGGTTCACATGAAACCCGGAGAGTTATTTGATAAGGAAGTTGCGGAAAAATTCTCGGGCCCAAACCGTCTTATACTTCAGGATGGAGAGGAAATTAATCTTTAATTAAATATTTAAATACGCCTCAATAATAAAGTCATATTTAGTGGAGGAAGATAATGAATCTTGACGTATTGTGCGTAGGGCAGGTAGGGCTTGACGCCATTATCGGCGGAGCGGATCTTAAAGATTTTGCTGAAACCGACAGAGAATTCACTTCGGTGTCAGGCGGAGTTTTTCTCTCAACAGGAGGAGATACTGCTAATGAATCAGCTGTGTTGATAAAACTCGGTAAAAAAGCCGGAATAGTCGCAGAAGTCAAGGATGATGTTGTAGGACGGCTTGTACGTGATATTCTCATAGATAAAGGTGTTGATACAACCTTTTTAACAATATCCCCGCGAAATGAAATCGAATCTGTCCCTAATCTCGTATTTGTTATGCCGGACGCGAGCCGTAAATTCATGGGAATGAGGGTCAGAAGAGAGCGATTAAAACAACTGCCGTTTGATGAAGGTATTTTAGATGAAATTAAAGTTCTTTCTTTAGCAAGTATGGGAGCCGAACCTTTCATATTTGATGAAGGCATAGAGTTTGTAAAACGAATAACAAAAAGAGCTAAAGATGCCGGAGCGTATGTCTGTGCAGATGTTTTAGCAACCGAATGGAAAGCTGATCCCAGAACTCATCCGGAGTTATACGCTAATATTGATTTCTTATTCCCCAACGATTATGAAGCTATGGTACTTACAGGTACAGACACAATTGAGCAAGCCGCCGATATTTTTCTTTCCACAGGGCTCGGAACGGTAATAATAAAAACAGGAAAAAAGGGATGTTACGTTAAAACAAGAGAAGGTGTAGAGTTCACGGTACCGACATATACTGCGCTTAAGGCGATAGACACTACCGGAGCCGGCGATAACTTCGCTGCGGGGTTCATCTGCGGACTCTGCGAAGAAAAAAGTCTCCTTGAATGTTGTAAATTAGGGCACGCGACCGCTTCTGTATCTGTAACCGCCTATACAACAACAAGAGGAGTACAAAGCCGCGAACAGATAACCGAAGTTATGGAAAAATATGACCCCTCTTTATATACTGAAGAATAATAAATAAATTAATTTTGTTTTAAAGACCTCCTGTACGGAGGTCTTTAAATGTTTAGAGCTAATTTGTATAAAAGCTATTTTTTATAAAAAACGTACGGATAAGGGTGTTTGTCAAAATATACCAACGCAGAAAAACTGTAATGGTGATACGTATGAGCAAAGAGCTGCCTGTCAGGAAAAGCATCAGATTGAAGGGTTATGATTATTCAACCATAGGTTGTTATTTTGTGACCATATGCGTCAAAGACAGGCATGAAATGTTAGATTCGATTGGTGTAGTGACGAACTGCGTTCGTCCGCGCCTTTCTGAATACGGACATACCGTAGAAAAAATAGCGATTTTGGAGAGTACAAGAGTACATATGATGCGGGTGACATAAAAAATACATTATCATGCCAAACCACATTCATATGATTATTGCAATTGAATTTGATAACAGCGGACGAACACAGTTCGTCCCTACGATTTCCAGCATAATAAAACAGTTCAAAGATTCAATTACAAAAACAGATAGGATTTTCAATATGGCAGCCGCGATTTCACGACCATATCATCCGTGGCGAAACCGAATACCAACACATTTGGCAATACATAGAAAAAAATCCGCAAAAGTGGGCGGAGGATGATTACTAAGTAAAACCAACAGCACACTGATATACCACAAGCGGTATCGTACGTCCTGTCGGGTCACTGAAGAAAATTTATATTTTCTTCGTCTTTGGACGATAAGGGGAATTCAATTTGAAAGATTTGGGGAATCCTATGAAAACGAAACTCATAAAAAAGCAAAGTTTGATTATAGCATCCGGAGTGTTTGCCGTACTGATTGTTGCGGCGATAATAAGTTTTGTTTTCTTTTTCAACCCGCAAAGAACTTTCACGATAACCGAAACATATAAAATCACGTCGGCAAGCGGCTCGGAAACTTATTTAAATGTGGGCTTATCTGAGAGCGGGGGTTATCAAGAGATAACGGATTTTCTTGTTGATGGTGTGGATGATTATACCATTGAGGATTATGATGGCTGGCGCGAACTAACAGCCTTGATACCGTCCAATGATTCCGAAGTGGTTATCGTAATATCATACACAGTTAAGCTGAATAGAAACGCTGAACCTTGGGATGGAGAAGATCTTGATGAATATGTTTTACCGCAGCAATATGTTGATTCTGATAATGCGGAAATTATCAAACTCAGCGAGCAGCTTCGTGGAACTGATGACTATGAAACCGCTCAAAACATATTGAACTATGTCTACAAAACGATAAAAGCCCGCTCTGAAACTCTGGTAAACGCCACCCAACTCACAGCCTCCGAACTTTTAGAAACCCCTGTGGGCGTTTGCGCTGATAAAGTGATTCTTATGACCGCGCTACTTCGAGCTGATGGTATACCGGCTCGAAAGATTTCAGGTTTAGTGTTAAGCGTACCACTAAAAAAGGTTGTGGATTGGAGCCATCCCGGCGGTTCTCATGCTTGGGTAGAGTTTTACGCAGATGGGGAATGGCATTTTGCCGACCCGACATGGAATATTTTTGACAAAAGTGATACGACGCATTTATCATACGGCACATATGAAACGAGTATGAACTCGGACTTTCTACAAAACAGGTATAACGAGATAAAAAAGGCAGGTTTCTTTCTGAATGGACCTATGAGCGCCCCTTTGAGGTTTACTGTTTATTCCACCGATGAAAACGCCACGGTAATTCCACGAGCGGATGCCACTTTTTCTTGGTTTAGATGAAGTATTGTCTTCGCCTTCACTTCCAAAGATGAATATTATAAGCATTATCTACAGCACTGGACAAAACACCTTCACAACATAACTTCTATAAAAGATTATTCATTTCCTGGAGATTCTCATCCGGAGTGTCCGCAGGAATTTCACAACCGGCGGAAATAAATGTTTTGTCATCGCAAGAATTAACACACGATAAAACAGCGTTTTTTACAGAACTTATATCTCCCTGGAGCATAACTCCGACAGGATCCATATTACCGTTAACACAGACCCCGCTTTGCTTAAACATTTCAATAGTTGACGAAAAATCCACCATCCAGTCGATATCAAATATATCAGGTCTTACATTATCACGTATCATTTCTCTGATTTGAGTAGTGTTTCCGCATATATGAAGCTTAACCTTAGCACCGGCTGAATGAATGTATTCAGTCAGCCTTTTATCATATTCCATAGCATAAATCCGATAATTCTCAGGGCCAATCAAGGATGCAACAGCATTACCAATCCCAATGAAATCTGCTCCGGCGTCAATCTGAGCCTTTGCAAAAAGACATTGTTGTGAAAAAACCGTATCCATTAAATCTTTTAGGAAAGAAGCATCATCGGCAATATCCATCATTAAACTGTTAACTCCGCGCAGATCTGCGGTCTCGGCAAGAACCCCTTCTACCCAACCGATTACAGGATAATCATTAAGTACTTTAGAACGCAATAGCTCAACTGCTTTAATCCGGTCGAGTGTCCGAGCGCTTTCATGAGGATCTGTGATTTTAAGTATTTTCAAATCTACGTTTTGTTCAAGCAGCGGAACCGGACTAAAAGGTACGCCGTTTTCAGGCATTTCAATAACAGCTCCGAACGCAGAAGCTTCTCTCATAGGATCAGATATTGAACTGACAGCATCAATACCATACTTCTGCGCACATATCAAATTCCCTTCAACCAACTTCCTGTAATCGCTAGCATACTCACGATAATTGACTGAAGCAGATTTTGCGGCAAGCCCCATCACTATATTCAAGTTTGGGATTTTATCTACCGCTTTTCCCGCGAGACGATTATAAACACGTTCTTTTGATGTCATATTTATTTCTCCTTTATTTTTTATATAAAAATAATAAGACTATTCCTTAACAGAATAATCTGCTTCCTTACTTTTTCGCCGCACTTGTTTTCTGTCATATACCCTGGGGTTTTTTGATACCCGAGAAACCGGATTTATCTCACCAAAGTCTCTGCGTCTTCGAGCATTTATAACCTTTTGCTTTTGTTTTTGCATTTTTTCAAAAGGAACGAACTTCATTGATTTTTCCTCGAAATGATTTTTGCGGCAGTGTATGCCTTGTGTCATTTCCTTGTTGATATGATATACTTTATATCATAGAGTTGTAAACTGTATTCTTTTTAGAATTGGAATTATTATTATGAAAACCAGTAATACGCTTTATCTAGTGATTCCATGTTTTAATGAACAGGAAGTTCTTCCCGAAACATCACGCAGACTGCTTAATAAAATGCAGACACTTATTATGAATAATACGATATCAAAGAAAAGTCGGATTTTATTTGTTGATGACGGCTCTACTGATAGAACCTGGAAATTAATCTTAGAAATGCACGAAAACAATAATCTTTTTTCGGGCCTTAAGCTTTCCCGTAATCGCGGTCATCAAAACGCTTTGCTTGCAGGACTGTTGACCGTAAAAGATCTTAGCGATGTAACTATATCATTAGATGCAGATTTACAGGATGACCCGGACTCAATTGATCAATTTCTAACAAGTTTCTTTTCAGGAAATGATATAGTTTACGGTGTACGTAAGGATAGGAGCTCTGATACAACAGTCAAGCGCGGAACTGCCCGGCTTTTTTATAAGTTGATGAACTTTATGAAGGTCGAGAGTGTATTTAATCATGCAGATTGCCGTCTTTTATCAAAACGCGCTTTATCGGCGCTTTCGGATTTTAAAGAGGTCAATCTTTTTCTCCGCGGTATGGTCCCGCTTATTGGTTTTAACAGTGATATTGTTACATATAACAGAGTCGCGCGTTTTGCCGGGCAAAGTAAATATCCCTTTAAAAAAATGCTTCAACTTGCCGCAAACGGTATTACTTCTTTCTCTGTCGCTCCTATAAGATTTATTCTTTTTATTGGAATTTTTATTTTCTCTATTTCCCTTTTATCTATTTTATTTCTTGCGGTTATCGCTGCTATAGGTATTTCTTTTAATAGTATTTTCTGGCTGTTAACCTCTATTTGGTTGGCTTGCGGTATAATTACTGCTTCTATCGGTATAGTTGGTGAATATGTCGGAAAAGCGTTCGAAGAAGTAAAAGCTCGTCCTAGATATATAATTGAGGAGTTTTTAAATTATTAATATTTCTATATTAACGTATCGTGCTATATCATTCGTTCTATTTCTATTTATGCACTTATTCACGTATTCGAGGGAATACTATTATGATTTTAAAATATTGAAATAAACTGATTGTATATTTGAAGTTCAATATAATATCAGTATATTGTTATTTCATTTTATAAGCATCAATATATAGTATCTTCTTTTCATCTTTATATAACCATTCACTATCTGTATAATACAAATATCCATGTATTCCTTAGTTTAATATATATTATCATGTTTATATTATTTCTCTTATTTGTATGTTATGTTTAGTACTATTCGTCTAGTCAGTGCTTTGATTCTTTAGAATTTGTTCTTTTTTGTTCTCTTTTTTTACGCTCATCCTTAATATATTTCTGTTGATAGTTTGCCATTATTAAACGTTATGAAACATGATAGCAGATAAGAAATAAAATGCTCACCTAATACGGCACGTTCTATTTTAACGCAATTCAGAATAAGGATTGATTCATTCATTTTTTTGTATTAGTATAGTACGTATCGTTTAGCATTATTTTTGGAGGTCACCATGGAGAGTTTTTTTAAACTGCGAGCGGAAAAACAAAAAAACATTATTGACGCTGCACTTAACATTTTTGCAAAAAACGGTTATAAAAAGTCATCGATAGGCGACATCGCTGACGAAGCGTCTATATCTAAGGGTATGATTTCCTATTATTTTGGAAGTAAAAAAAATCTGTTTATGTATCTTATGGAACTTTGCGGCGGTTTGTTGGTTGATGAAATGGAAGCGCGTTTTGATGCAGGAGAAACTGATTTTTTTGATAGAATAAAACTTGCAAATGATATAAAAATATCAGTTATGAAAAAATACCGGTCGGGAATTATGTTTTTTACCGTTGCTTGTACCGAAACAGACCCGGAAGTAAAAACAGATATAGCAAACTTCCTAAACGGTGATATTGGATTAAGAATGAGCAGATTAACTGCTTCAACGGATATTTCAGGATTTAAAAATGACGTCGACCCTTCCCTGCTGGAACTTTTTATTATCAGAGCTTCCGACGACCTGTTACGGGGATTGCGAACCGAAAAAGATAAAGAAAAATTAAATATAATCGTAGATGAATTTAATAGTTGTCTTGATATGCTTAAAAAGCATATGTATATACAAGAATCAAATGAGTTATAGGTTATCTTTTAATTGTTGACAACCTATTTCTGCGATAGGATAATATGCATATATACTGGAAAATGGCTATTTAAAATGAAAAATATAATTTATATCCCATTCTTTTAGGAGGATTTATATGAAAAATGACTGTTCCGATACCCTTAATTATGTTTCAACCGGCTCTCGTCCGTCAGAACTGCGAATAACCGATATTCGTTTCTGCGATATAGCAGATGCACCTATGCACTGTACGCTGATGAAGATTTTTACCAATCAAGGGATTTTCGGTCTCGGTGAAGTCCGTGACGGCGGCAGTAAAACCTATGCGCTTATGTTAAAGCATTTGTTGATCGGGGAAAATCCCTGCGAAATAGATAGGATTTTCAGAAAAATCAAGCAATTCGGAGGTTTCGCACGGCAAGGAGGAGGCGTTTCGGGCGTTGAGATCGCTCTTTGGGATATCGCCGGTAAGGCTTATGGCGTTCCAATCTATCAGATGCTCGGAGGAAAATTCCGCGATAAGATACGAGTCTATTGCGACACGGATGTAGAGGGTAAACATACCGGCGAACAAATGGGTAATGCATTAAGAGGTCGTATAAATAAGGGGTATACCTTCCTGAAGATGGACCTTGGAATCACGCTGTTATATGATGTTCCCGGCGCGTTATCGGCGCCCTTAGGGTTCATTGAAGAATTCGGTATCAGAAGAAAAGCTCTCGAACAGGCTAAGAATAACAGAAAGCAGGATCCGGAATCTTATCACAGAGCGTTGTATAATAATTACGAAATCAATAATGTCGCGCACCCGTTTACCGGTATACATATCACCGAAAAAGGTCTTGATATTCTCGATGAATACGCCGGAGCGGTGAGAGCGGTTATTGGTTATGAGATACCGTTAGCAATTGATCATTTCGGACATCTCTCCCTAGAAGATTGCATTAAATTATGCAGACGTTTGGAAAAATATAATCTTGCGTGGGCTGAAGATCTTATTCCGTGGCAGCTTACCGAACAGTATGTTATCCTTCGCCGTTCCACCACCCCTCCGGTATGCACAGGCGAGGATATTTTCCTTAAAGAGAATTTTAAACCTCTTCTTGAATCCGGAGGCGTTGCGGTCATTCACCCGGATATCCTAACCAGCGGCGGTATTCTCGAAAATAAAAAAATAGGCGACCTCGCTCAGGAATACGGCGTAGCTATGGCGGTACATATGGCAGAAAGCCCCATAGCGTGCATGGCATGTGTACATTCTGTGGCGTCTACTGAGAATTTTCTCGCTCTTGAGATGCACTCTGTTGATGTTCCGTGGTATGACGATATAGCGAAGGGTCTTGCGAAGCCCATAGTTAATAATGGTTATATTGAGGTCCCTGACAAGCCTGGACTCGGAATAGATGATTTGTGCGACGAGGTGCTTGCCGAACATATTCATCCCGATGTTCCGGGGCTCTGGGATGATACCGGAAACTGGGATTTCGATACCAGTAACCATAGATTGTGGAGTTGATATACAATAATTATTTTTGGAGGTAATCATGAGATTCAGCGCGAGAGATGATATTATTCAAATCACCGGCAAGTGGAACGGCGAGCGTTTTGAGGACGGACGTCCTAAAGTATCGGATGATATTCTTAACAGAATGCAGAATATTACGCTTGAGGAAGCCTGGGGACCGCTTTGGAAAGCAGGGTATAAGTATCAGTTTGTCAGCGGTTTTCAGACAACTAATCCCGGTAAAAAGCTGATTGGAAGAGCCGTTACAAGCACTTTGGTTCCTCTTCGTCCGGATCTGCAGGATATTCTTTTAGATTACGGTCACAAGGATGAAGGACGGCGAGGTAACTATAATCAATGGGTAATAGATACCTTGGTTGAGGATGATGTAATTGTAATCGATCTTTTTGATAAAATTTATCAGGGAACATATGTCGGCGGAAATCTCTCTACTGCAGTAGCAACAAGAACAAAAAGAGGCGGCGCTGTGATATGGGGCGGCATCCGTGATATGGAGCAGATAGTAAAAATCCCGAATCTTCAAATCTATCATCGCGGCGAGGATCCGACCGCCATTGCTGAGATTACCATGATAAGCATGAACGGCCCGACAAAGATCGGAGGAGCTGTCTGTCTGCCGGGAGATATAGTTTTCGCGACTATATCAGGCGTGTTGTTTATCCCGCCGCATATGGCAGAAATCTGTGTGGTCGGTGCTGAAAAATCACATATAAAAGATGTTTTCGGGTTTGCCCGCTTAGCGGATATGGTATATACAACCGCTCAGATAGATACTTCATGGACACTTGATATGTGGGAAGATTTCACTAAATGGATTGCAACGGATAAGCGCGGAGAGGGATTCCGTCACCTTGACTGGAGCATTGAAATAGAAGAATCAAAAAAGCTGATAGAGGGAGCGCCTCCTCAGGTCATCATTTAGTCAATCAATTATAATATCATCCGGCAGGAGGTGATTCGGTGCGATTTGATAATAAAGTGGTTGTCATTTCCGATTTATCCGGTGAACTCGGAAATATATTAATGCGGCGTTTTAAAGAAGAAGGCGCCTTAACGGTAGGTATTGACTCTTTGCAGATAAATAAATCCGCAGTTGAGCGGGTTGTCGAGAAAACTGTCAATGATTTTGGGGAAATAGATGTTCTGATACGCTGTGACAATTACGTCTCAGAAAAGTCTATCGAAAATTGTTCCGATGCTGATTTTGACAAAAGTCTTGATATCAACGCAAAGAGCGCTTTCCTTCTGACCCAGGCTGTCGGCAGAGTGATGAAAGAACGTCGTTACGGTAAAATTCTGTATATCAGCAGTATACACGACGAGAAGCCCAACGGGTTTGATTTTTGCTACAGCGTTGCAAAGGGCGCTGTAAAAATGCTAATGCGGGAAGCTTGTCTCGATCTCGGCATATACGGCATTAATGTAAACATACTAAATGCCGGGGCTCTTGAAGGCGATGACATGCGTTTTAAAAGTAATCGTTCTGCATTATATGAGCAAATGTACGATAAAATACCCTGCGGAAAAGCTAACACTAACGATGATATTGCCGGCATCGCGCTGTTTTTATGTGCTGATGAATGCTGCGCTATTAACGGCGCCGATATTACCGCTGACCGAGGTTTTCTCAAGAGTTATTTTCCACGCTATAATTATGAGGAATACGCCGACATCGCGGCTCGATCTCCCGCTCAGAAACGAGGAGTTTACATCTTTCCTGAGAAAAAGTTGCCGCAAGCCCCGAATAATGGCAAGGTAGCGGTAGTAACGGGGGCGGCAACCTCAATAGGGCAGGGTGTTGCTCTCGCTTTAGCAAAAGAAGGCGTCAAGGTCGTCGTTGGATACAACAGCGTTTCCGCCGACGAAACACTTCGACTTATTGATGAAGTAAACGGTGAGGCGATAGCGGTAAAAGCGGATGTATCTGACCGCGAACAGGTAAAAAACCTATTCAAGACTGCTTTCGATAACTTCGGCGAGATTGACCTGCTTGTCAATAACGCCGCTGTACAACTTAATCTATGGCTATTGGAATATTCCGAAGAACAATATGATCGATTAATGCAAATAAATGTCAAGGGGTATTTCATTTGTATGCAAGAAGCTCTTGCATACATGAAGAAGGAAGCGTTCGCGCGTATAGTGAATACCGCTTCCATACATGCCGAACGGCCTACAAACTTTGACATTGTCTATTCCATGACCAAGGGCGGGGTTAAGATGCTCACGCGCGAAGCGGCGCTTGAATTGTCAAAATACGATATTACCGTAAATCAGCTTGATCTCGGCGCAATAATGGTGCCTTCGCGTTCAGGTAACTTTATCTCCAAACCTTCAAAACCTTTAGAATTCAAAAACCGGCCTAAAGGCGGATTCCTTTCAGGCCGTTATGGTTATCCTTTTGATGTTGGTTATATAGTATCATTCCTTCTCGATGAACGCAGTCAATTCATTAACGGTTCCTCAATCCGGGCCGACGGAGGAGCAATGAACGTCTAGAAAACTACTCTTCCCGGGTTAAAGAAAAATCATATCGCAGCATTGGTTCTTGCTTTTCAGATAATTCTTGTTCTCTTAATGTCTCCGAAGTTTCCGCATCAATGCTGTCGGCCGGCATATACTCTTCGTTGCGGTCTGTGTCGTTTTTATGCTGAGAACCGCTTATTAATGTTTCACTGTCCGATTTGGTTTCTGCATCATCCTGCCGTTCATATTCCTCTAGTAAAGATTCAAACGATTCATCAGTAACCACCACTTCGAACACAGCAGTTTCCAAACCCCTTTTTTTTGTATCCTCAACTATTTGCCGTCGGATTGCCGCGCGTTCGCGCGGTTTTTTCTTTTCCGTTTCTTCAATCGATATGGTTTTGTTTTCGATCTTAACTACCCGCCCGGGTGTATCATCTTCCGGCTTAGTTTTTCCCGGCTGCAGCTCTGTTGCGGATTCAACGTTTATCTTGAGTTTTTCTCTGCGTTTTTTCGGGATATCCTCAATTTTTAACCGACGCTCCGCAGGCAATAAAAGAAAATAGCAAACAGTCTTAAAAAAGAACCTGAAAGCAAAAAACGTCATTAAAGTCAAGTAACCTAAAACTACGGAACAAGCAAATTCAACACGCGTTTCCTCTGAGATAAACACAGTAGTATAAAAAACCGCCGGCAGAATCAACATCGGAGATATAATATTCAATATCCAAAATCGTCCGAACAGCAAAGGTCTTTGCATCCAAGCCGGAATCAAAGCCGCAAAAATATAAAAAAGAGATATGTAGATAAGATACTTTAAAACTGTAGAATATATCTTAAAAAGAAGCGGCTCAAACCCGAGAGGATTGTCTATCAAAGAACTAAGGTCCCAGCTGAATATCGCTCTTACAAGCATATATCCCGATGAGGCACTCGCACAATAGGAGATAGAAGTGAAGATCATAGTCAGAGCATAATTGATTCCCAAATAGCGCATAATTATGCGAAACGCTATATATGCGATTATATATCCCAATAATATATAAATCGAAGTTCTGAAAAAAACAAGGTTGCTTTCACTTCTTAAGACAGCGAAGCAATAAAATATATTAATGACGACATTAAAACCAAGCAGGGATAATGTTATACCAATAAGTACGGAAATCGCACCCTGTCTGTTAAAATACCGGTTTTCAACCGCGACCATTTTTTTTATACGGTTACGTACCCGCATACTTTCGACCTTTCGGATAGTTAGTGGTTTTAATTAACGTCGGTAACGCTTGAAACGGCGGTGTTATCAAGAACCTTTTGAGCCAGACTGTTTTCGAGATCAAAACGTATTATCACCTCAAATTGCTCATCTGCGACTTCAGTGTTCAGAAATCTGCCGTAACAAACCGAATAATAGTGTTCGTCAATATAAATTGTCGTCGGAACAAGCCGCATTAGCGAACGCACCTCACTGTATGACATCCCTCTTGTCAACATTCGATATCCTGAATCCTTTAAAGTTCCCGCCTTGTTGTAAAGCCGCATGTTTGAGAAAGAAGCCATTCTGAACGCGCCTTTGTTGTCATAACCTACCGATATTCGGTATAGCGGCATATCAGTATCCGGTACCTTTTCCTTGCTGTCAACATTGTAGAACTGATAACCAAAATCGTTTGAATAGTGTTCTGGCACTCCGTCAAAGAAAAACTTCGTATCCCCGAGGCTATATCTGTTGAGCAGAAGCTGTGACCTGCTGAATTGGAACCGATCGTTTAGAAAATCAGTATAATCGTCATATTGATTCGCAAAAGGAGTACCCTCTATTGAACCTATCATAGTTGGATCCGACCCGTCATAGCTGCCCCAATTCTTTACCTCGACGCTATTGTCGGTCCTGTTGAAGATTATCTCAAACTCACCGCGCCAGGCAGGGTTGAAGTTCGCCGTAGGGTCAAGATATCCGAAATGAACCTCCTCGATTATTTTGCCGTCTTCAGTATCATATCTTCTGTACAGCGAAAGCGGTAAACCCAGTTGGTCGGCTACCTCTTCAATCGACATGTCCGCAACAACATCGGCGGTAAAATCAACTATCATAAAAACAGATGTCGCTGCCGAGAGGTCGAGAAAACTCACCGACTTTGCCATATCCGATTCATTAAATATCACAGATATCAGCCTGGTCGGCCATTTTTGATCCGCCTCGGTAGCCGAACGATAGACCACCCTGTTCTCTTCAGCGACAATCCCGTTGGTCCCCAGTTTAAAGGATATCTGATTCTTTGTCATACCAATACTGATGGATTTCGCGTTTTGCAGGGTTATTTTCCCGCTCGTATCTGTCGACGACATCATATCCCGCAAGCGGGAATATCCTGCGGCTGCCAGTGCTAAAAGAACCGCGAGCAGCATAATAACAACCAATACCCTGCCGCCGGCTCTGCTTTTTCTTTTGACTGAGTACTCGCTTTGCTGATTAGCCGATTGAGCTTTAAATCGTATTATATTGTCCGGGTCTTGTTTTTGCTCAATTATATTGATTTTTGAAGTTTCTGTACGGTCGTTTCCTGATTGTCTGTAAGTTTCCTTTGATTGTAACGTTATTTGTTTTTCGGTTTCTTTTTTTATAACGTCATTGAATTTTGCGAGAAAACCTTTGAGCCGGTCGGAATTCAGATCCAGTGAAGATTCCGGAGCTAACGCGGCGGCTACCGCTATGCGGCATCCCTTTCCGGAAGAAGTCACCCGCAGTCTGATTTTGGCTTGAGATCCGCTTAGTTCGGCTTCATAAGGGGTAAAGCTCGCGTAAAACACAGCCTTCCCTACGACTAAAACTCCGTTCCCTTTTCCTTTAGCACCCGTTATGTCCGAGCGCACAGGACAGCCGGTCATCGTTTCAATCGTCTCACGTCTTGTGAGAACATCCCATATCCGTTCAACCGGCAGTAAAATATCCAAAGCAGCGTCATATATCTGAGGTTTTTTTACGTTTTCGCGTTCCATTTTTGATCCTTTTCCGCTAAGTTCCCGGCTATTTATTGTTAATTGATATACCGTTAATTTTTTTACTCTCTGGTAGACTCTTCGGTCTCCGCTGCCGCTTCGGGCGGCTGATAAAACTCTGAATATAACAGTTTCATGCTGTTTGCCGAAAACGTTAAAGACATTTGAAAAACCGGTTCTTCCGAATCTTCCTGTATAATTTCATGACCGTAAAAGTAGGTAATGATATACTTATCATACCAGACTGCGCTCGGCAGAATACCTGTCTGAACGACTGCTTGATCATGACTCATACCCGCATAATACGATCTTCTGTTTATATGTTCGAGCGTGTTTCCGGTAAAACCCGCAAGCCGCTCATTTCTAAACAGCACCGACCTTGAAAACCCCTCCGAATAGGTTATCTCGTAGCTGTAGCGATAATATGTTCTGCCGCCTTCGACCGGATTCCTGATATTATATTCATATAGCAGTACGGGAGGCTCTTCTTCTTGTTCCGTTTCTTGCACTGAAAGCTGTTCCGGTTCTTCATCCGTCCCGGCTTCGTCTGTTTGCTCGGGTTCTTCTTCTGCTACGGATAAGGGCGTCATTAACCTTCCGGTAACCGAGAGCAACAAATCAGCTTGCTCGGGTGAAATCTCCCTAATGAGATAAACTTTTTCAAAAGCGTATCTGTCGAGTAAATATTCGTCAACACTCGCGTATTGGCGGCGCAGCTGTCTCGATAATTCTTCAACAGGGAACGGTCCGTTCTCATCAGAGGGATAACAATACTCCACGGAGGTTAATCCCGCAGCTTCGTTAAGTACTACTATTATCTGACTTTTATAACCGGACGAAAAAATATCCTTAGTAAAAAACTTTCCGAAATAAAGCGTAGAGATTATTCCATCTCCGTTTTTATCGACTACATACGCAGAAACCGGTATTCCTACAATATCTTCTACTTCGTATAAATTCATTGAAGGCGACAGCTTAATGTTTATATCGGCAAGTTCATAATACTGCGTACCTTCTTTTATTTTACGACTTGCGGGTAAACGCAAAACATCCCGGGACGACTGGATTGTATCAATATATGCAAATTTTCTGACGTCTGCGTAAGCGTCATACACAACAATGACCCTCTCTGCGTGCAGATCATCTTCCGTTTTACTGACCGATGCGTAGTGATATTCTACCGAACCGTCGGATTTCATGATACGCTCACCCTGACAACTTAATTTAAGCTCAAGGCTTTGTTTCTTCTCTCCTATACGGATAAGCGTTGACTCATATTTGCTGACGCTGTCACTCTCAAAGAGCGACAATCCGCTCGAGGGTACGATATCGCTCCTTTGAAAGGATAAAGAAACCGCTATTGAACAAAAGAAAAAAATAATCAGCAGAGCTGAAAACAATAGCGCGCGTCTGGCTATAGTCACTGACATATCCGAATTGTCAATGATGGAAGAGTAAACCTCGCCCGTGTCATTTTGTCCTTTTGACGAAACAGGGCTGCGATATCCCGCGAAAACCCTCTTTAAAAACTCAAAAAATGATATTCCGGTTTGTAATTCCCTGACGCCCAAATCGGAAACCTCTGTAATTTCCGCTATCCCCGCTGCCTTTTTAAGCGCTTTTATTGTTTGAGCGCAAAACATTTTGGCATCTGCACCCTCATATCTTCCCTCAGCATATATATCCATCGTTACCGATAGCTCAACACCTTCCTGAATAGATTCGATACTAAAGGTGAAGCAGCAATAACTGTCGGAAAATGACAGTTCCCGCCCAGGCTGCAAGGAAGTTATAATCATGGTTTGCGAGCTTTTGAAGGAGAGCTTAGCCCCTATTGAAAAATCAGGGTCAACAAAAACAAGGTCTTCGGTATCCGGATACCCGAACCAATCTTTGTATCCCTGTTCTCTTGTCAGAATCCGCCACACGGCGGCTGCGGAGCACCTGAGTTCCGCAACAGCCGAAACAGTCTGTTTGGGTTTTCGCATTTTCCCTCTTAATTGACAAAATAGCGTATCTTTACTGACCCCAATTCAACAGAGGCAATCATTACGCATTTCTATTATACATTAGCCAGGTATTATTTCAAATATGACGGGTTATGATATAATGGAAAACAAGAGCTGAGGGCGAATTTAATGAAACACCGTTATAAACCATATTCAATTCAACTATTATGTTTTTTATGCATTGCTTTGGTGTTTTGCGGTTGTATCGGCGGGAAAAAGCTGTCAGAACAAAATACCAAAAAATCTCTTTCGGTATATTTTGATATGCAAAACAACGAAGAAGTCTGGACCAGTTTAGTTGTTAACAGTTTTAAGAAGAAATTTACTGATATTGATATAGTTTATTACGACCCGTCCAGAGGTGAAGCGGCACTGAATAATGATGATATAAACTTTGTTTTCACCGCCGATATGCTTTCCGGAAATGGTCCGGATGTGATAATAACCAACGGGTGGAGCCTAAGTGTAAAAACTCTTTTATCGGGTGCTTTTTTTGATTTGGATCAATTTATAGATAATGACGTCTCTATCAACATCGATGATTACAACAGCACGATAATGAACTCCGGTGTTATAAATAATCAAAGAATCTTTATGCCAATTCAATACTACCAATGTAATTTATTAACAACAGATTACAAGCTGAACCACACATTAATCAGTCCTGCTTCATTACAAACAGCAGACGGATTATTAAACTCATTCGGCAAAGCTCTTGATAATGGATATGTTCCTGCTTATGAATCTATGTTCAAAGTAATTGCTTCTTACTCTTTTCTTTATGATATATTCGATTATAACAATCGTTCAATCAATATTGAAGAAAATTTTCTTAGAACGATTATAGATACATGGAAAGAAATCCATATCATGGCTAAGGATACACCCCCTGCCTATAATTGTGAATATGCCTATGAAAATGACATTTTGTTTTTTGCGGATATCAATATGTCATTTCAAGCCGGTTATTACTTGCTATGTGACAGTGATTGCGTTGTGATTCCTCCAATGAATCGTGAAAACGGCTCAACCGCTCTTATATATGTATATTCCTTAATCAACGCAAACAGCAGGAATCCGGAGCTTTCGTGGGAGTTTATAAAATGCTCTTTGGAATATGATTTTCAAAAAAGAGTTGAAAGCCACAAAAGGATTCCCGTCATGACTAATTGTGTTAAGAAATATTTTGATTATTGGTGTGGTTTTTATGGTGTTCCTGATGCGGTAATCGATTTTGATAACGCTGCCGATAGAATTTCTGCCGCTTTGACCGTTGGACAAATGGATGATATAATCACCTATCTTGATATGTTTTTACCCTATATCAATAATGAAAAATCATTTGAAGAGTGTTATGCTTTTGCATCAAATTATTTTTCGATTTATTTATCAGAATAACCTTAGCAGAAGCAATATTTCAAAAAAGTAAATATCGTACAAACAATAGCTATGCCTATAACGGATCGAGGTTTAGAACGATGAAGGAAATGAAATATTTCGTTCTTGTTATTATCTTATGTACTTTGTTTTCTTGCTGCACGAAGATAAACTCTGAGTCCGAAAACATAGATCCGAACCAACCTCAGCAGCAGAATCAAACTGTAAAAAAAGAGGATGTGCTATATATCTATTATGACGAAACAGAAATAACAATAAATATGAACCTATTATTAAAACATTTCCGTGATAAATATCCTGATATTATAGTAGAGCAGTATAAATCAACCGCAACTGAAGGGTTTACTCCCGGACAGGGCGAAGATATGCGTCTGCAGGTAGAGTTGATGTCCGGAAAAGGACCCGACATTATAATAGAACCTGATTGGTTTACCAATATATATAAAGCAATGGACGCCGGAGTTTTTCTTGACCTGACGGATATTTTCGAAGAAACTGAAGTTAAAAAAGATGAATATAATCAAGCCGTGCTGTTTTCCGGCAACTATAAAGATAAACTGTATGTTATTCCGTTAGCATATACACAGTCGATGATTGTTACTTTTGAAGATATCCTCTCGAAATTCGGGTTTACCGAACAGAATATGGATAATCTTGAAGGGATGTTGGAGGTTTTTGAAACGATACAGAAAAGCGGAACACGCCTGTTCGCTCATGATGATTATGAAAACATATTCAAATTTTTAGTCGGAAGCAGTTTTCCGGACGCTTTTGACTATGAATCGAGTAAGTTACATATTGACAATGATATGTTCCGAAAGCTGATGGAAATACTTCGCGAAGAATATGTTTTGTCGGATAAAAGAGATAATCAATACACGATTGAAGGATATAAAGGAGAAGACTTATCAAAAAATATCGCCGAAGGACAGGCGGCTTTTATGCTAACTTATTCTCTTGCAAGCCATTATATCAGAACGACGGCGCTCTCCCAATACGGATCGGTGATTGTAATGCCGATTCCGGGATATGAGGGAGATATTTCAGCGTTCGCAGGGTGTTCGGCGGCGGTTTATTCCGGTATGCAATTTCAGGATGAGGCGCGTGAGATTATCAAAATCCTCCTCGATGACAACTTCCAAAGCTATCTGGCTTCAAGCAGACCAAGTATCCCTATACGAAACAAATACGCAAAATCACAGTTGGAGTCATGGACTAAAAAAACACAAAAGGATATTAAGCAAGGAGCTTATCCCGAAATTGATAATGAAACAATAGTTCCTGAAGATATACCCGATATAATAGAATATAACACATACAGCGTCACTAACACTGTACTCAATATCAATGACTATATAAACTTATATGACTATTTCGAATCTTATATAAAAGGGGAAAAAAGCTATGAGGTGTGTTTAGCCGAGGCGGAGAATTATTATAGAATATATCTCAGTGAATAATCCGGCAGCAAAGAAAGAAGCAATATGGAAAACTCTTTAAAACCAATCCGGAATCGTAAATTGTCACACTTTATAAGCAATTGTAAACCTGTGTATTATCTGATAGTATGTTATGTAGTCAATATCAAAGTGTACGGGAGAACATCTTGTTTTTTGTAATACTAATCTGCCGGATAACCGCCGGTCTGCTTTCTTTGTTGGGCAGGGGAAGCAGTCTTCCCGGCGCCGTCGCCTTAAAACTGGCGCCTAACATTCTAAAGAAAATGAAACTGCCGGATTTGATTATAGCGGTTACGGGTTCAAACGGAAAAACAAGCACCACCGAGCTTATATATGAGCTCGCGAAAAAGACCGGTAAAACCGTAATATGTAATCAGGAGGGGAGCAATCAAACCGAGGGCGTTGCCACGTTGTTCATAAAAAACGCCGGTATATTCGGGAAGGTAAAAGCCGACATCGCGGTCATAGAGAGCGACGAAAGGTTTTGTCAGTACACATTTCGGCATTTCGCCCCTCACTATATTGTTGTTACCAATCTCTTTCGCGACCAGATGACCAGGAACGGTCACAACGAGTTTGTTTATGAAGAACTGAAAAAGGGACTGCCTTCCATAACTACTTTGATTTTGAACGCCGACGAACCGTTATCCGCCTCTTTAGGTCATAAACGCGGCAACGTTGTTTATTTCGGTATCGACCCGCTCGCGTTTCAGGAACTTAAGCCGGCAGACAGGGTGTTTGACGACGGATGTCATTGTCCTGTTTGCGGCGCTTATATGGCATACAACTACAGGTTGCACCATCATCTCGGAGATTATTATTGTAAAAGCTGCGATTATTGCCGGCCCGCGCCTCTTCACAGCGTTACCGCGCTGACCGGACGTAATTTTGTATTGGATGGGATCTATGATATCCGTCCTCAGATGATCAACAGTATGTTCGCGGCAAATATTTCAGCGGCTTTTTCCGCAGGGGTCGAGGCTCTAGGATTAACCGGAGAGCTTATTTCCGAAACGCTCGATGGTTACATTATGAAAAATAATCGGATCAGAAGGTTTTTGACAAACGGACACAGGGGTATTTTCATGCTCTCAAAGCACGAAAATACCATGTCATATGACGGGGCTATTGAAAATGTAGTAAACAGCCGTTCAAAAGAGAAAACCGTTGTTGTTATTTTTGATTTGCTGAGCCGGAAATATATCGCTAATGATATATCCTGGCTGTGGGATATAAACTTTGAGCTCCTGAAAAATGAAAGGGTTAAAAAAATCATTCTCTCTGGTTGCTTCGCGTATGACCTTGCCACAAGATTTGAGTTTACCGGAATCGACAGCAAAATTATAAGCGTGCAACCTGACGTCCGCGTTATGGCATCCTCTCTCGGAAGCATGGCGTCAGGCGAGATTTTCGTGATGACCTGCTTTACAGACGTCGATGGTTTTGCGAGTCGTTTGAGGGGTGATTTTGAATGATACGTATAGCAGTCGGATATAAAGATCTAATGAATCTCTACGGAGACTACGCAAATGTCGCAGCTCTTACCCGTTATTTGAGAGAAAATGGTTTTTTGGTGGAGACGGATCATTTTTCATCAGCGAGCTATGTTAATCTCGAATCAATTGATTTGCTTTATATCGGAGCGGGAACCGAACGCAGAATGCTCATCGCTCTCGAAGATTTCAGGCGTTATTTCAACGAACTCAGAAGGTTTGTAGACAGAGGCGGCTTTATACTTGCGACCGGCTCCGCGCTAGCTCTTTTCGGAAACACTATCGTTGATTACAACGGAGTCCTTCGTTCGGCGGCCGGGCTATTAGATACGGACGTTACCTTGATAAAGAAACGTTCGTACAGCGATCTTATACTTAAAGCTGCCTTTTGTGAACAGCCGATCGTAGGTTCCATAAACAGTTCCTCGGTCATTATTACGAGGGGTCAGCCGATGTTTACTGTTGAAAAGGAATCTCTGCGCAAGAACAGAGTAACTGAAGGATGCTGTAACCGAACGGTATTCGCCACAGAGCTTTCCGGTCCGTTATTTATCCGCAACCCTTCGCTGCTGCACTATTTTGCCGAACGCGTCTCAGACAAAAAACTTCCTGAGTCTGCGGAAGCTTGGATCAACAGCGCGAGGGAGGGTCACAAACGCGTTCTTGAGAATTTACGGCGTGAACTGAGGGGAAATATATGGCAGAGATAAAAAATATGGCTGTTCTTATTGACGGCGAGAATGTATCGGAGAAATATTTACGGTTTATTTTTGAAGAGTTGAGTAACTATCCCGAAAGCATTACCTATAAGCGTATATACGGAGATTGGACCGATAACCGTCTTGGCAGCTGGAAAAAAGTTCTGCTTGACTACTCGATAACTCCGATGCAGCAGTATTCCTACACCACCGGAAAAAACTCCACCGACTCAGCGCTTATAATCGACGCCATGGATATACTGTATACCGGAAGCGTCTCCGCTTTTTGCATTGTCAGCTCCGACAGTGATTTCACCCGCCTTGCTACCCGGCTGCGTGAAAGCGGTATGCTGGTTGTCGGTATGGGTGAAAGAAAAACTCCAAAAGCCTTTATATCCGCGTGTGAGTCATTTAAATATCTTGAGGTCATCAGCGGTCCTTCTGCTGAAAAAACAGACGGAAAAGTCAATAACGACGAACCCGTAAGTCTCATCCCGGTCATTGAGCGTATCATAGAGGAAAACAGCGATGAAAGCGGATTTCTGTTTCTCGGCACAGTCGGAAGTCTGCTGCAACGAAAACTCTCTGATTTCGACGTAAGAAACTATGGCTGTAAAACTCTGACACAATTGATAAAAGCAACCGGGCGGTTTTCATTGGACATCAGGCATCAAAACGGTTCGGCGCCGTTAACATATATTTCTCTTATGCAAAAGAGGCAGAACAATGCGAAAAAAGGTCAGCGCGGCAATCGTGACCTACAAGGGATATGAGAAAGCGCATAAAGCGGTTGAAACAATAATAGACTACACAAAAGGCGTAGACCTTGATTTTTATATTGTAGACAATGCCAGCAAAGACGGAACCGCCTCCCGGTTGAAATCCGCTTTCCCTTCGCTTACCGTTATAGAAAAAAATAAAAATGACGGTTTCGCGCGCGGTCATAACGAAGTGCTTTCGTTGATTGACAGCGATTATCACGCGGTTATCAATCCGGATATTATTATTGACCGCGATGTGCTCACCGAACTTTCGGATTTCTTAGACGCCAATACCAACGTCGGTTTGGTTACCCCGAAGATCCTGAATCCCGACGGAACCGACCAGCATCTTCCTAAACGCGACCCCACGGTCGCCGCTTTGATCGGCAGGCGAATGTTCAAGAACCGTCTGAAAGATGAGGTGTCATATTACCGTATGGATGATATAGACTTGACCGAATCGCGGGATATTGAGTTCGCGACAGGTTGCTTTTTCCTTATACGCACCTCCCTCTATAAAAAACTCGGCGGTTTTGACACCCGGTTCTTCATGTACTATGAGGATATGGATATAACCCGAAGAGCGCGTCAGCTTTCGCGCACGGTTTATTATCCCTACACGCAGGTGTGTCATCTTTGGGAACGAAGCAGCGCCCATAAGCTAAAATTCTTTTTAATACTCGTCACCGGTATGTTCAAGTATTTTAATAAATGGGGCTGGCGATTCTTTTATACCGAGAAGAATGACAGTCATCGTTAATTCTGGTAAGATAAAACATCACGTTAAGATAACCGAAAGGGAATAGTTTAGTTATGAAAGGAATAGTATTAGCGGGCGGCGCGGGAACGCGGCTCTTTCCGTCAACAATCGCCGTATCTAAACAAATGCTTGCGATTTATGATAAACCTATGATCTATTATCCCATATCTACCTTGATGCTCGCGGGGATCAGAGATATTTTAGTCATATCCACCCCCAGGGATATTGAAGGGTTCAAACAGCTTCTCAAGGATGGAAAAGATTTAGGCATTTCGGTAGATTACGCAGTTCAGCATACCCCAAAAGGATTGGCCGACGCTTTCATCGTCGGGGAATCATTCATCGGCAATGACCGCGTATGCCTTGTACTTGGCGACAACATATTTTATGGGTACGGTTTTACCGAGCGCCTGCATAACGCGGCATCACGTGAAGACGGAGCGACCATTTTCGGATATCATGTCAGCAATCCGAGCGATATGGGAGTCGTTGAATTCGATTCCGACGGCAGGGTGCTGTCTATTGAGGAGAAACCTTTAAAACCAAAATCCAATTATGCCGTTCCCGGATTATATTTTTACGACAACGAGGTTGTTGAAATCGCGAAAAATGTGAAACCTTCAGCACGGGGGGAAATAGAAATCACATCAGTCAACAACGAGTATTTATCCCGAGGCAGTCTTCGTGTGGAATTGTTCGGACGAGGTATGGCATGGCTTGATACCGGGACACACAGATCCATGCTTGCGGCAGCCAATTTTGTCGAAGCGGTTCAAACACGTCAGGGATTGTACATCGCTTGTCTCGAAGAGATAGCTTTCCGTCAGAAATTTATCGATAGAAACCAACTTATCGCGCTCTCTGAACGCTATAAACAAACCGAATACGGCGGTTATTTGCTCACTATTGCCCAAACGGTAAATCCTAAGTAATCCGGTATTTATATATCCGGTCTGTTATATCATAGTAAAGTTTAACACGGAGGTACGCTGGTGAAGGTTCTCGTAACCGGTTCAAAAGGTCAATTAGGATGCGAGCTGATAAAACAGCTTAAGGAAAAAAGATGCGTTCTCGGACCTGTACCCATAGAGTTTGCGGATTGCCGGGTCACGGGGGTTGATATTGAAGAAATAGATATCACTGACGAATCCGCTGTTACGGGGTTCATACAAAGCGGAGGTTTCGACGTTATTTTTAATGCCGCGGCCTTTACTAATGTAGATCTCTGCGAGACCGAACAGGATATGGCTTTTCGCGTCAACGCCGATGCTCCGGGCTTTATCGCCAAAGCAGCAAAAAGTGCAAACACCAGACTTGTTCATATCTCAACCGACTATGTTTTTTCCGGTGAAGACTCCCCGCCCAGAACAGAAAGCGACCCGACCGGTCCGAAAACGGTATACGGAAAAAGCAAATTATCAGGCGAACAGCAAGTCGCAAAAGCCAATGACGGTGCGGTAATAGTGCGCACTGCCTGGCTTTACGGTGTACAAGGCAAAAATTTTGTGAAAACTATACTCGGTCTTACGAAAAAAAACAATAAGCTAACGGTGGTCAATGACCAGTTCGGTAATCCTACAAATGCCGAAGACCTTGCCTATCACCTTCTAAGACTCGCCGTCAGCGGCGAAAGCGGCATTTTTCATTGCACAAATAACGGTGTATGTTCATGGTATGACTTTGCTTTAGAAATCATTAGCGCCGCAAAAATCGATATTCCCGTCATCCCCTGCGCCTCAAAAGACTTCCCCCGCCCCGCCGCGCGTCCAAAGTATTCGGCGCTTGACAACTTCCGGCTTCGCTCGACGGTGGGTGATATGATGCGTGAGTGGAGAACGGCAATCAGAGATTATATTCCCGGTATCATAAAGGAGTTAAAATGAAAAAGGTTTTAGTCACCGGAGGAGCTGGTTTTATAGGTAGTAATTTTATCATTTATATGTTAAAAAACCATGATGACATAATTATTACCAATCTTGACTCACTTACCTACAGCGGAAACCTCAATAATCTGCGGGAAATAGAAACCGACAATCGTTATAGTTTTGTCCGTGGCGACGTCACCGACGAAACGCTTGTACGCAGGTTGTTTGAACAAAAGGATTTTGACTGGGTTGTCAATTTTGCCGCGGAAAGCCATGTTGACCGCGCTATTCTCAACCCAAACATCTTTATTTTAACCAACGTGTCGGGCACTGCTAATCTTTTATCGGCCGCAAGAGAGCATTGGGAAAATTCAGGCGCATATAAAAACAGCGTCAAATTTCTGCAGGTATCAACCGATGAAGTCTACGGTTCGCTTGGTCCTACCGGTTATTTTACCGAGTCTACCCCGTTAGATCCCCACAGTCCCTATTCGGCATCAAAAGCCTCTGCCGACCTTATCGTAAAATCGTATTTTGACACCTATTCAATGCCTGTTAACATCACGCGCTGCTCAAACAACTACGGGCCATATCAATTCCCCGAAAAACTAATTCCGCTGATGATAAACAATTGTCTCAGTCACAAGGAACTACCGGTATACGGAGACGGTATGCAGATACGCGACTGGTTATTTGTAGACGACCACTGCAAGGCGATAGACGCAGTTTTACATGACGGTGTTCCCGGCGAGGTATATAACATCGGAGGGCACAATGAACGTGCAAATATTGATATTGTAAAAACAATAGTCCGTTATATATCAGAAACCGCTGATCCGGCGGTCGGCGAGCACTTAATAAAACATGTAAAGGATCGCAAAGGGCATGACCGCCGCTACGGGATAGATCCTGAGAAGATAAAGAATGAACTTGGCTGGCAGCCCGAGACGGGTTTTGACACCGGAATCAAGATCACTATTGATTGGTATCTCGCCAACAAGCTATGGATGCAGCAGGTGATTGACGGCGAATATGAACAATACTATCAAAAGATCTACGGCGAACGATGATGCAAAAACTCGATAAAATCAAACTCTTTATGTTGGATATGGACGGAACGATTTATCTGGGTAATCGTTTATTTGACTGCACCCTTGAATTCTTGAACAAGTTAGAGCAAAAAAGTATCGAATATCTGTTTTTAACTAATAATTCTTCAAAAAGCAAAGCTGATTATATCATTAAATTATCAAGTTTAGGTATCAAAATAAAAGAAAGCAGGATTATGACGTCGGGCGATGTTACTATAGAGTACTTTAAAAAGCATTATCCAGATAAGAGCGTTTTTTTGGTCGGCACCCCTTCACTTGAAGATTCGTTTAAAGCGGCCGGAATACCGCTCCTCGGTCCGGATGAAGCATTTGCCGCCGTTGTCGGCTTTGATACAGGTATCAACTATTATAAGCTCAACGGATTATACCGTATGGTCATGTCAGGGAAAAAGTATATTTGCACCCATCCGGATTTGGTATGCCCGACAGAATCCGGTTTTATCCCAGACATCGGCGCAACCATAGCTTATATCAAAGCGCTGACCGGCAGAGATCCCGACCTCATTATAGGAAAACCTTCGGATTATATGATACAGGCCGCCGCGGATCGCTTTTCGCTTGCAGTGAGCGATATCGCCATGGTCGGGGACAGACTATACACCGATATAAAAATGGCAGCGGACTCAGGAGCAGTTTCGATTCTCGTTTTGTCCGGCGAGACATCCTTGCTCGATCTTGAAAAAAGCGAAATTAAACCCGACTATGTTATGACAGACCTGTCGGAGATAACAAAAGTTTTATAAAGAGTTGTATTAAATTACTCAACTGCCGCCATATAGTTTACAGCAAACTCGTCTATACGGCGTACGACACTGTGGGTATAAGCGTCAAAATTTTTCATCCAGAACCCGTACCCTGCAGGGTTGTAGCTTTCAAAATCCACCCCGAGACGATTGATTCCATCACCGGATAACTCTTTAGTCATGAAGTTGAGCAGGTTTTGGACGATTCCCTTGCCTCGATATTCAGGCAGGCAGAACGCCCCGCAGATATTAAGCATATCCGGCGCGTCGCAGGCAAAATTTTCACCCTCGCCCGATATTTTTATATACGCGATTAGCTCGTTTTCTTTATATGCGGCGAAATATCTTGACTCTTCGTTCATAATACGTTCAAGGATGACCGAATCGGTCACCTGCGGATAGTATAAAAACGCGGGACTCATCGCTAAGTGTTCATTAAGCATTTTAGCAGCGGCGAATATACCGCCGAACTCTTCTTTTTGAAGCTCTTTGTATTTATACCCTTTCATAGAGTTGCATTTTACCGCTTCCATCTCCCGCACAGCGTCGACACAGCGCAAACCGAAACCATAACGGAAGAATTGCATCAGCGTTTTTTCGTCATATGTATAAAGACAAATCGCATGACTGGTCGCTCCGGACTTTGCCCATTTTTCAGCTGCCGCCCGGTACATAAGCGCATAGATTTCAGATTTGTCGTCTCCTGCCGCGCCGTTTGCTCCCATAGGAGAAAACACCCCGACTGCCTGTGTTGAACGAAAAGCGTTGCTAAAAGGACCACGAACACATAAAAACCCAAGCACTTCATCATCGTCAAGCGCGGCGACGCCAAGATTGTTTTCCAAATAAACCGATAAATCGGGAACACTGTCAATTACGGGAAGCGCGGGAGTCACCCGGCGTTGTTCATTGTAGTTTTTTACAGCGATGCATACCGCCTGCTTTATGTGCCTGTCGGCAAAATCAACGACTTGCATTATTACTATTTCTCCTAATCGGTAAAGATAATCATACAGTTATTATTAAGCAAATAAAAGCAGGCGCGAAACAGCTTGCATACACACAATACTGTTTAACGCCCGTTCTATTTCGTTTCGCGCTGCGCTTTCAGACGCTAATCAACCTTCTGATATAGCGCTCAACGGACAACTCGACGCGCATGAACCGCAGTCGATACAGCTGTCTGCATCTATGACATACTTACCGTCGCCGCTTGATATCGCCGCAACAGGGCAGCTCGGTTCGCAGGTCCCGCAAGATATGCATTCATCAGAAATTACATACGCCATAATATCAAATCCTCCATTTATTCCCGGAAACAGCTTTAGGTCATAACCCCGTGATGCAAAGGTATTTCCGTTTTTATTTCCGTAATCAACAATATAATAACATACTGCATTGGTTTTTCAAGTAAAAAACAATAATTTATATAACGATTGACAAAAAAAGAGAATTAACTAAAAAAGTCACAAGAACTATTCGGCGGCGTCCCGTCTATTCGTAGTACCTTAAAACCGAAATAACCTTACCCAAAATCGAAGCTTCTCTCGTTTTAATCGGCATATAGTTGTCGTTATCCGGGTGAAGCTCAATATATCCTTCTCTGCGGAAAATACGTTTGACCGTCGCTTCATCCTCTACAAGTGCAACGACTATTTCCCCGTCTTCAGCCGTTGGAACCCGTCTTGATATAACAATATCTTCATCCAGTATTCCCGCGTTTTTCATGCTGTCACCCTTAACGCGAAGCGCGAACAACTCTCCCTTTTCTCCCTGAACTTCACAGGTAATATACTCCTCGATATTTTGCTGGGCCAAAATCGGAATCCCGGCTGCCACCGTCCCTACAAGCGGAATCTTTACGGCGCTTCTCCGGTTAATAAGCACTATATTCCGCCGCTTCCCCTTAGCGATTAGAATATGGCCTTCTTCTTCAAGCGAATGCAGTAGATGAAAAATAGTAGATGTTGATTTTATCGACAGAGCTTCGCACAGCTCCCTTACGCTCGGAGGAGAATCAAAACTGTTCTCTGACAGATATTGTAAAAGCAGTTCTTTTTTAGTCATGGCAACACCTCAAGCCAAACAAAACATTTGTTTAATAATATCATATTATCCTTATCTGTGCAATAAAATTTATGGTATACCAATTTTTTCGGTACGCAAGAAAAAACCGAAGTTTCACTTCGGTTTTTTCCAGAAGGGGTACGATAAATGAGGAGGATAAACATGTACAAAGCGTCCGCTTTACCGGTACGGTTCAAGTATATCCGCTGATAATGAGCAATCGTAATATATAATATGAAATATTTGTTAATGATAATAAAGGTATTCGGAACTTGCGTCAGTACTGATCATCTTATTTCAAATGCGGTTTTAATATGTTCGTCAATGACAGCGGTTCCGTTTTTAATATAGCGTCTTACTATTTCCGGACACTCGGATGTGTCGGTAAACAAAAGCCTGGCAAACAGGTGTTTATTTTCGAGCATCAGGTGAAACCCGTCATAAAATGTATCCGGATCCGAGGTAAACCATGTTCTCACTTCAAAGTCGTATACCGTTGCTCTTTGTATCAGGAACTCCTTTATTTCCCGCAGGTCGTCCTGCATACCGTTGACCTCGATAACCCGTTCGTATATGACCTCATGAACCGGCGGGAGAACAAAAATGAGGTCAATGTCGTTATCATCGCAATAATCAATGACCTCTTGCAGCGCAGCGTAGGTTTGCGGTTGAAAATCATATTCCACCATGCCCTCTTGAATAGTATCCGCGTATACCTCCATATTAAGCCGCCATTTTTCTCCCATTTCAGGATCAGGAATGATAGAAAGTCTGGCGGGATCTTCGGGGATTTCTATTTTATCCTGCTTTCCCATAGCATTGTAGACAGGATTTGTCAAAAGATGCTTTATATCGGCTAAGGTTTTTAGCCAATAGTGTATGTTTGTGGCAAACTTAAAAATATTTTTCGCATACGGCATTGAGCGACCGATAGCATCATACCGGTTTTCGCTGCCTGTCTGCGTACCTTTTGAGGTATAAAAATTTATACCGAAAATGACCTGCTCGAGATCACAGTGCTCCGCCGCAAACCAAAACATATCAATACTTTCGCCGATTTGAGCGCCTCCCCAGGCGAGTTTGGCATACTCAATTCCGGATAGTTCATGGATATAGTCGACATCAAGATTAGCCATTCTCGAATCGCCGAGAATGACCCTGCCAGGTTTTTTCATCATAACAAGACGCATCGCCGAGAGAGGTTCTGTCTGATACTGCGGTTTTTTGCTGAGCGCGAAATAATCATATGGTTCAAAGCAAAAAAATATAGCAAAGAGTATTATAAAAGGAGCTGTAAACAACAGAAGTTTTTTTAGCATCCTTGAAAATCCCATAACCGCGCTCCTCACATATTTATGTAGATAGGCGGTGCCGGAGCCGCGCCGTTTATCATGTAGAAAAACAAAATCAACAGACCGGATATAAAATAAACTGCCCATCTTTTATTTCTGCTCAGCGAAGCTACCGGATTAAAATCAACCGTTCCCTCAGCTGCCGAACGGAATGTTTTTCTGTCCAACCAGAATATAATAACAAGCGCGATAAACATTCCTCCCCAATACATCAGCAGGTATGACATATCGTTTGCTATCTGATTATCCGAGAGGTTAATGATTTTGTTAAAAAATAGCGGCCACGGTTCAAAACGCGACAGATTTTTGAAAAAATAACCCACGTCTCGAATGTTGTCGGTACTTACAAATAGCAGCGTAAAGTAAAAGAAAACCATGGTATACAGCCATCTTACAAAACGTATCGCTTTATTTTGTCGATTCACTCTGTTTTCCGTTTTGCCTTTATTAAGGAAAGTGAGGTCCTCAAAGATAACCATTATGCTTTGCATAATGCCCCAAACCGCAAAATTCCAGGACGGTGCGTGCCAAAGGCCGCAGACAAAGTAAACCGCCATTGAATTAAAGTAGCGCCGTAAACGGCCTTTACGGTTTCCCCCGAGCGGTATATAAATATAGTCGCGAAGCCAGCCGGATAGCGACATATGCCAGCGGCGCCAGAAGTCATTAACCGACACTGCGAAATACGGCGCGTTGAAATTTTCGGTTATATTAATACCGAGTATTTTTGCGACGCCTATAGCCATGTCAGTGTAACCGGAAAAGTCACCGAACATACGAAATACATAAAGAAGCTGCGCGATTATAAGTATTAGTCCGGTGTATCCTTCCTTGACGCGGCTCATGTTGGAAAAGACACCATTGGTTATTATAGCTATACCGTCAGCGAGTACGACCTTCTTAAGCGCCCCTATTAAAAAACGCTGCATCCCTTCGACAGTACCGCCGTAACTGAAGCTACGGGGTTGTTTAAACTGCAAGATCATCTGCTTAGCCCGATTTATCGGTCCCGCCAATATTTGAGGGAAAAAGCTAACATACAGCGCAAAACCTATAAATCCGCCGATATCGCTGTCCCAGTCAACTTCTTTTTTATAAACTCCCGAAAAATAGTCTATTATCATCAAAGTATAATAGCTTATACCAAGCGGAGCTATCCATTTCGCGAGCTCAAATTTAAGGCCGAATAGTCCTAACAATGGCGATATGGTTTGCCCGAAAAAATTGTAATATTTAAGCCCGAGCAAAACCGCGACATTGAGGACAACAAAAAATATCAGTAGCTGTTTTCTCTTTTTTGGATCGTTTTGACGAGAAATAGCTTTGCCCGCGTAATAGTTAACAACAATGGTTCCCGCTAAAAGCAGAGCGTATTCAGGTGTCCCGAACAGATAAAACACAAAGCTCGAAATCAGCAGCAGCGCGTTTTGAAACTTTTTAGGAACGGTATAATATATCACTGCCACGGCAGTAAAAAATAAAATGAACTTTACCGAGCTCAGTGTTAAGGACATGTTTTCCTCGTGAAAAGCCTTTTTCTTTCATGATATTATATCATCCCGTGCGATCAGTTTGCAACTAAAACAGACATGGTCCAAAGTACAATGTGCTTCGCACGAACAGATAAGATGAACAAGTAATACTATCCGTTCATCATCGCGAGGACTGCAACGTACCGAGTCAGAACGTAGTTTTTTATCTTTTCTGCCTATTTCCTTTTTTGTTCTTTCCTGGATCTCCGCACCGCCGTTGGCAGTTCTCAAAGGCAGGAATAGCAACCAGAAAAAAGAGCCCGAAAGTAGGGAAAGATCAATAAACAACGTATTGTGTACCTTTTCCTGACTATGAATGTCTGATACCCGCTACCTAATCGGCGAGTTCATTTGCAAAAGGAGCATTTCCCACGATTTATTTACTGTAATAGTAATTTCCCCTTCCCGGTTTTTGATTCCTGACCGAGAAGGGGATTTATCACGAACTTAGACGGTTCGTCTGTTATTATCCTTCAGCGCGTTTAGCCAGCTGCGAGTACTTTTGTTTCGCGTTTTCGCTCGCTTTTTCAAAGAGGTCTTTTGCCCTGTCCGGGAAAGCGCGGGTTAATGACGCGTATCTGACCTCGCTCTTGATAAAGTCCTCATAGCTTTCATTAGGCTCCTTAGAGTCGAGTTGGAAAGGATTCTTTCCTTGCAGAGCCAGCCGCGGGTCATAGCGGAAGTTGTGCCAATAGCCGGCGGCTACCGCACGTTTGATTTCGTTTTGGGCGTTTGCGAGCCCGCCGCGTACCCCATGATTGATACAGGGAGCATAGGCTATCACTAATGAGGGTCCGTCGTAACTTTCGGCTTCGTGCAGCGCCTTGATAGTCTGATTGTAGTCGGCTCCCATCCCTATCTGCGCGACATATACGTAACCGTAGCTCATTGCAATTGCCGCGAGATCTTTTTTCTTTACTTCCTTGCCCGCCGCGGCAAACTGTGCCACTGCGCCGGTTTGTGTCGATTTTGAGGATTGACCGCCGGTATTTGAATAGACTTCTGTGTCAAACACCATTATGTTGACGTCAGCTCCCGAGGCGATGACGTGATCTAATCCGCCGAATCCGATGTCGTATGCCCAGCCGTCTCCGCCGAACGCCCACACCGATTTTTTAACGAGAAATTCTTTCGCGTCAAGTATCTCGTTTGCGAGCGTACAGGCTTCGCAGGGACATACCTTTCCGTTTGCTATCCACTCCTTCTCCCACTGTGTTCCGGTAAGATCAACATCCGCTCCGTCTTCGAGCGCGGCTATCAACTCTTCGGTAGCGACGGCGTTTTCGGCTCCGATATCAAAGGTTTCCAACCATTTCTGTCCGGTGGTTTTAAGCTCTTCGGTGCAGTATTCTACCGCGATCAAGGCTTTTACCTTAGCAGCGAGTCGGTCGCGTACGGCTTTTTGTCCAAGCTGCATTCCCAGAGCGTATTCCGCGTTATCCTCAAACAATGAGTTCGCCCAGGCAGGTCCTTTTCCTTGCTTGTTTACGGTATACGGGGTAGACGGCGCGCTGCCACCCCATATAGAGGAGCATCCCGTGGCGTTCGCAATATACATTCTCTCTCCGAAGAGCTGGGTTATCAGCTTGGCGTACGGGGTTTCTCCGCATCCGCCGCAGGCTCCCGAGAACTCAAGCAGCGGTTGTTTGAACTGACTTCCTTTGACCGTCTTGTCACTGAATTTAGCGGAGATTTCGGGTTTACTGTCTATTGAAAGGCCATAGGTGAATACTTCGGCCTGTTCTGCCTGTGTGTCCGCGGGCTTCATCACCAATGCTTTTTCACCCCGTTTGCCCGGACAGACGTTTACGCAGCTCGAACATCCTATACAGTCTAGTACGGATATGGTCATTGCGAAGTTCATTCCGTCTACTCCGGTCATACCGATAGCTTTTGTCGCTTTCGGAGCCGCAGCCAACTCGTCTTGGCTGAGCGCTACCGGACGAATGATCGCGTGTGGGCATACATAAGAACAGAAGTTGCATTGGATACAATTTTCCGTCTGCCATTCCGGCACGCTGACGGCTATTCCGCGTTTTTCATAAGCGGCCATTCCCTGCGGCATATGCCCGTCCTCAGCCCCTTCAAAAACTGATACCGGCAGGTTGTTGCCCTGTTGACGGCTGACCGGCTCGAGTATGGTTTTTACAAACCTGACAAGCTCGGGACGAGTTCCCTCGATTTTAGTTTCGGATATTTCGTCCTTCGCGTCTTTCCAGCTTTGGGGAATGTCAATCTTTACGAAAGCGTCCGACCCTCTGTCAATGGCGTCGTTGTTCATCTTGACTACTTCATCGCCCCGGCTGCCATAGGATTTGAACGCCGCGTCCTTCATATACTTTATCGCGTCGTCAACGTCAATGATTTTCGCCAAACTGAAAAACGCCGATTGAAGAACCGTATTATATCTTCCCCTCAAACCCAGTTCTCTGTCTATTTTGAACGCGTCAATGGTGTAGAGAGCTATATTATTCCCGGCGAGATAACGCTTGTCTTTGGCCGGAAGGTTCTGTTCGAGTTCGTCAGCGTTCCACTGACAGTTTATAAGATAGGTCCCGCCGGGTTTGAGATCCTCAACTATATCGAATTTTCCAATATATGCCGGGTTATGACAGGCTACAAAATCCGCTTTGTTGATAAGGTAGGTCGAGTGAATTGGAGAATGTCCGAAACGAAGATGCGAGATGGTAACTCCTCCGGATTTCTTTGAGTCATATTCAAAATAAGCCTGCGCATACATGTCGGTGTGATCGCCGATTATTTTTATTGAGTTTTTGTTCGCGCTGACGGTGCCGTCGGACCCGAGTCCCCAGAATTTACAACTTGTCGTTCCCTCGGGGGTAGTGTCGGGGTTCTCTGTTATTTCAAGTGATAAATTGGTCACGTCGTCGTTTATCCCTACGGTAAACAGCGGTTTTGAGTCGTTGGATTGTCCGTTTCTGTAGACCGAAATTATCTGCGCGGGGGTGGTGTCTTTTGATCCCAATCCATACCGCCCGCTGATTATTTTTGCGTTATCAAATCCGGTGCCGCGAACGGCGGCGGCGACATCGAGATAAAGCGGTTCGCCCATCGCCCCGGGTTCTTTGGTTCTGTCCAAGACAATGATATTCTTGGCGCTTTTCGGAATAGCGGCGATAAATCTGTCGGCTGAAAACGGACGGTAAAGACGTACCATTATCAGTCCGACCTTTTCTCCCTTTGCAGTCAGATAGTCAATAGTCTCGCAGATCGTATCACAAACCGACCCCATAGCTATGATGACTGTATCGGCGTCCGGCGCTCCGTAGTAGTTGAACAGAGCATAGTCTGTTCCGATACGTTTATTTACCTCGTCCATATATCCCTCGACTACCGAGGGCAGAGCGTTGTAAAATTTGTTACTCGCTTCTTTTGCCTGGAAGAAAATGTCAGGGTTTTGCGCCGTGCCTCGCAGCACGGGGCGCGCGGGATTAAGAGCGTTGCCGCGAAAGGCTTCGACAGCGTCCCAATCAAGCATTTCTTTTAGGTCTTCATAGTCCCATACGCTGATTTTCTGCACTTCATGCGAAGTTCTGAATCCGTCAAAAAAGTTGAGAAACGGGACACGTCCCCTGATTGCGGAAAGATGCGCAACCGCCGTTAAGTCCATTACTTCCTGGACATTGCTTGAGGCTATCATCGCGAATCCGGTCTGACGGCATGCCATCACATCGGAATGGTCTCCGAAAATAGACAACGCATGCGCGGCGACGGCTCGAGCGGATACGTTTATCACCCCGGGAAGCAGTTCTCCCGCTATTTTATACATGTTGGGGATCATAAGAAGAAGACCTTGCGAGGCGGTGAAGGTAGTGGTGAGAGCGCCTGCCGCAAGCGACCCGTGTACCGCACCGGCGGCTCCGGCTTCAGATTGCATTTCCACAACCTTGACCGTATCCCCGAATATGTTTGTTTGTCCGTTAGCAGACTTTTCATCGACTACCTCAGCCATTACCGAAGACGGGGTAATGGGATAGATAGCCGCAACCTCGGTAAATGCGTATGAAACGTGAGAAGCGGCGTTGTTGCCGTCCATGGTTTTCATTGCTCTTGCCATAAAATCCTCCGCAATTTTTATTTTTTCTTTCACTGTGTAAATTTTAGCATTTAAGTCTGTCAAAGTAAAGGAAGATATTGCTTTCAGACGGTGTTTTATCTCTCGTTGTCCGCGGTTGTTTTTTCTTTTTTCGAGGTTACCTTGTTAAGTATGATAACCGATACCATTATTATCCCCAGCACAATGAATATTCCCAGAATCGCCAGACCCGCAATTTTTAGAGCAAGGTCTACGGTCGGCGGGTCAACAGTCAGTATAAGCATCGTTTCACCCTCTCTCATTTCTTGTTACTTTGCCAGCAAGTTGAGTATCATGCCGCCTGCCACCACCGACGCTATTTGCCCCGCGACATTAGCTCCCGCGGCTTGCATAAGCAGAAAATTTTGTTTATCTTCGGTCAAACCCATTTTGTGTACCACTCGAGAAGCCATAGGAAATGCCGATATTCCAGCGGCACCAATCATCGGGTTAACTTTATTTTTTGAGAAAACATTAAGCAATTTTACAAATAACACGCCGACAACAGCGTCAAAAAAGAACGCTGCCAACCCGAGGCCCATAATAATCAATGTCTGCCAGCGAATGAATTGATCCGCCCGCATATTGAATGAAATCGATATTCCAAGCAACAGCGTTACCAGATTGGCGAGTTCATTCTGAGCGGTTTTTGATAATGTTTCGAGTTTTTTACATTCGCGAATTAGGTTTCCGAACATAAGAAACCCGACCAGCGATACCGACATTGGAGCAACTAATCCGGCAGTTACAGTAACTATTATCGGGAAGAGAATCCTTGTGGTTTTACTCACAGACGCGGATTTGTATTCCATTCTGATAAGTCGTTCCCGCCGTGTGGTCGATATACGAATCGCCGCAGGCAGAATGAGCGGCACCATCGCCATATATGAATAGGCTGCTACGGTTATGGCTCCTTTATACTGGCTGTTAAGTATATTTGAGACGAGTATGGCAGTCGGACCGTCGGCAGCTCCTATTATTCCTATCGACGCAGCATCGTTTATGTTGGGAAACCCGAGAAACAGCGAGGCTAACATGACGATAAATATACCCGATTGCGCGGCTGCTCCGTAAAGAAACATTTTTGGATTTGCCAGCAGCGGTCCGAAATCAATCATAGCTCCTATTCCGATAAATAGTATAAGCGGAAGCGCTTCAGAAGCTTCAATTCCGGCTTCGTAAAGCCAGGTAATTATTCCTTTTACCTGTATTTCCTGACCGCCTACCGATGTTTTTATCGCGTCCAAAACACCCGAAAACGGTAGATTCACGAGTATGGCTCCGAATCCCATAGGCAGCAATAAAGCGGGCTCATATTCTTTTTTCACGGCAAGCCATATGAGAAGTCCGCCCACCGCCCACATAAGCAGTTGTTTGAGCAGCAATACTGAATCCGCATTGATGTATTTAAGAGTGCCGTCCAACAGTCCCATAATATGGCTCCTGTTTTCTGTTATTACCTTGAAAACTGACAAATAGTTCAAACAACCGTCTGCGCAGGACAGATTTGCTTGAACTATTTGTCATGTAAGTATTCCGGTATTATTACCTTTTATCACGGTTTTATAATTTACGTTCGCGCTTAATAATTTTTTGATTGAACCTCAAAATAAGCTTTGGGATGAGCGCATACAGGGCAGATTTCAGGCGCTGATTTTCCTACATGAATATGTCCGCAGTTTCCGCACTTCCAGATAACAACGTCGTCCTTTTCAAATACCTCGTCATTTTCTACGTTTTTGAGCAACGCGAGATATCGTTCTTCGTGTTCTTTTTCAATAGCTGCCACTCCCTCAAACATAGCTGCTATTTTGTCAAATCCTTCTTGTTTCGCGGTTTCGGCAAACCCGACATACATATCTGTCCACTCGCCGTTTTCTCCCGCTGCCGCGGCTTTCAGGTTGTCGGCTGTCGAACCGACTCCGCAGGCAAGTTTATACCATAATTCGGCATGTTCTTTTTCATTTGCCGCAGTTTCGGTAAAAATATTCGCTATTTGAACATATCCTTCTTTAAGTGCCTTGCTCGCAAAATAGGTATATTTATTTCTCGCTTGTGACTCTCCCGCAAATGCTGCGAGAAGATTTGTTTCGGTTTTGGATCCCTTGAGTTCCATACTATAATCCCCTCTTTGTTAAACTTTCTTCATGCGTTTTCATCTTTTTCCCGTTCTCCGGTATTTATCACGTCAGTATGAGCGGCAAAGATTATGCTTAAGTATAGAAAATAACTGTCTGTTAGTCAAGCTAACTTCTTTCCTGTTTTTTGCTTTTTTTCTGTTACCGCATACCTACAATATTTTATATGTTATACTATTTGCTGATATTATGTTACGGGGTATAAATATGAAACGTTATAAGTATGTTATTTTTGATCTTGACGGCACGTTACTGGATACAGCTCAAGACCTCGCCGACAGCGTTAATTTCGCGTTGGAAAAAGCCGGACTTCCTCTTCGTTCTCTGGATGAAATTAAGCTTTTTGTCGGAAACGGAGTTGAAAACTTAGTTCGCCGGGCGGTAGGTCAAGATCCCACCGAGCCGGAGTTCCTTAAAGTCTTATCTGATTTCAAGCAACACTACGCTCATAACATCGCAAACAAAACCGCGCCTTTCCCGGGTGTTTGCGATCTTCTGCAGCAGCTTCGCCGCCGCGGTATCGATGTAGCTGTCGCTTCAAATAAATACCAGCATGGAGTAGAGGAACTTTGCGAATTGTATTTCCCGGGGTTATATACAATTGCTTTAGGTGAGCGGGAGGGCGTTTTGCGCAAACCCGATCCTTCGGTCGTTTTCACGGCTATTGAGGAAATGCAGGGTAGCAGGCCGGATACTGTTTATATCGGAGATTCCGAGGTAGACGGCGAAACCGCACATAACGCGGGAGTTGATTTTATTGGAGTTTCCTGGGGTTTAAGACCTGTACATATGCTTCATGAAAGCGGCGCTCTCGAGGTGGTGGATAAAGCTGATCAACTTTTGAAATTTTTTATCTAAAATATAGCCAAGGGTTACTCTGCTGTTTTTTAGAGTGAGAAAATCCTTCCTGTAAAACCGTATACCGCAATGGCTAATCCGGCGAGATAAAGCAACGTGGCGGGCAGTCCTTTAAAAGCTGCCGGAATATCGCGGTTTTGAAGTTTTCGCTGACCTTCGGTCACAAGCAAAATCGCGATTGAGAATCCTATCGAAGAACCAATGCTGAAGATTATGTTTTGGGTTAATGTCATTTTTTCCTGAGTCGCAAGCATAACTGTTCCGAAAACCATGCAGTTAAAAGCAGCGGCCGGCATAGCTGCCGCCGCTTTAGCTACATGCTCATAAGGCATTAGTTTTACTGCTAATATAAAAATCACAAGATAGGATACCGACATACATAAAACGATCGCCAGTGCTCTGAAATATACTTCATTTTCTATCCCTTCCAAAATATTCGGGTACAAATAATAGTACAATACGCCACTGGCAGTCGTTGTCGCTGTAAGCAGAATACTGAAAATCACGGTGCTTGTCGTGTCATCCACGAGTGATATCAGACGGCTTACTCCAAGCGCACGCGCAAAGACAGCGTTTTCAACGGTAATCGCCGTTAAAGCAAGCAGCAGATAGTTGCCGAGCATTCCCGCGACCTCATTCATTGTCCTTTGTCCCCCTATATACGGCGCGTTTAGTCATGCTTATGAAGTGTTGAAAGACGGCGCATAAAACCGCGACTGCTATGAACCCGCCAGTCGCCGTCGCTATTATCGGGATTGGCGCGGTTTCTAATATCATTATTCCCCATATACTGCCGCTGCCGGTTATTTCGCGTACCGCGCCGACCAAAGACACCGCGACGGCAAAGCCGAACGCCGTCCGGATTCCGTTTAACAAACTTTCAGCCACCGGTTCTCTTTGGGGTATTTCGGTTCTGGATATCAATATAGAATCCACCACCAGCATGGGAAGATAAATTCCGAGATTTATGACACGGACTCCAAAAATCCATGACAGAAGCATATATCCGGGTATATAACATATACACGCCATCAGCGCATATATCATCGCGCGGAGTCTTTGCGGGATATAACCTATAAGTAAGTTTCCGAAAAATCTTGTCGGAATAGTCAAACCAAGAATCATGACGGAAAGCATTACCGCGTTTCGCAATGTGACGGCAGCCGCAATTACCGGCGCGAGCGCAAGTCCTTCTACTAAGACCGGATTATTTATAAAAATTATTTCCCTGCGCAATCTCTCTTCGACAGGCAGTATAAGTCTTTGTGATTTTCTCTTTATTCTACTCATTTCCCGCCCTCCTCAATGCAGTCCGGCGCGGAGCAAACTTGCGGTCAAGGTAGGGAGAAAGCGGATTAATCAACAGCGCCGCAAAGCAAACCCCCAGCTGAAAAGCTCCGTAATGATTAAACAGCATGGTCGCCGCTCCGAGTAAAAATCCGTACAGCAGTTTAGCTTTTATATTTACCGGAGAGGTTATTGGATCGGCGACTATATAGACAGAGCCGAATATAACTATTCCCGAGAGTATTTCATACAGTACCGAGTCCATTCGGGAAGATGGAATTCTCGGGAAAAAATAGGCATATAGCGCTACGGTTATGAGAAAAATTACCGGAATATGCCAGGACATTACTTTTCCGGCGATTAAAAACACGAGTATTGCCAGCAGCACAATACAAAATGTCGCCGCCATAGGTCCGGGATAGTTACCTAATATCAGATCCATTCTGTCTATTATCGGGATTCCCCCGTTTTTTATTGTATACGCCGGCGCGTCATACAGCATGGCGCCGCTGCTGAATCGGACATCTATGGGAAAAAACGCTCTCGGGTATCTGAACAACTCATCCGGCCAGCATACCGCAGACGCGGCAAGTCCGAACGCCGCCGGTTGAAATACACATCCGCTGTAACCTCCGAAAGCGTGTTTTATAAGCAACGTGAACAATGTACCTGTAATCACTATATCATACCGCAATGACGCAGGCAGCATCAGCACAAACGTCACGGCAAACATTACGCTGCTTAGATCTCTGCTTTCATATCTTCTTTTGCGCATCGCGCTAACTAAAATATCGCTTATTATCGCAAGAATAACGGAAATTGCCAGCATTACCAACGGACGCAGACCATAAAGATAGACCGCCATGCCGATTAGCGGAACTGCGGAAAATAAATAAATACGGAATCTTCTGAATAGAGGGGTCAACGGCTCCTTTTTTGTGGGCATAAGATTTTAAGGACCTCCATTTAATGACTCAGACGGGTAATATCAGCCGCTTTCAGTTCCTTTATCATGGCTGCATAATCTTTTTCTTTGAAAATATAACTACCCGCGACGAGGACATTTGCCCCTGCTGCAGCAGCCATACACGCCGTTTCCTTGTTTATTCCTCCGTCAACCTCAATTAAAAATTCATTTCTTCCTCTTTTTTCAAGCTCTGTCTTGAGCGAGCTTATCTTGGCGCACATATCGGGAATGAATTTTTGTCCTCCAAATCCTGGTTCGACAGTCATAACCAACGCCAGCTCAATCGCGTCAAGGTATTCATACAACAGCTCAACCGGCGTACCGGGTTTTACAGAAAGTCCTGGTTTTACGCGGTTTCTCTTAATTCTTTTTATGGTTTTTATTACATTCGAATCCGATTCAGCATGAAAGGTCAGTATTCCCGCTCCCGCATCACAGAACATATCAATATAATCATAAGGATCGGTAACCATCAGGTGGACGTCATACACTGCTGGTACGCGCTTAGCAAGCGATTCCAA
>Ga0082212_10000931_pt1 | contig 42992 bp, 31 predicted proteins | sample TergutNt197P3_FD_71548 | JGI IMG/M metagenome (GOLD analysis project Ga0082212, IMG submission 71548) | Neocapritermes taracua P3 segment gut microbial communities from Petit-Saut dam, French Guiana - Nt197 P3 | ecosystem: Host-associated > Arthropoda: Insects > Digestive system > Gut ...
GGAGCGCGAGGTGACCGCAAACGAAGTGAAGCGGGAACCCGCAGCGACAGGCGGCCAAGGAAGCAGAAAAACGTCTTCTGAGCGCAAGGTCCTGAATAGTTACGAGTTGCAGTTACAGGAGGTTTCCGGGAGATGCTTTTTTGTTGAAATATCTGCTGCTGTATGTTATCGTGTGTTTTGGAAGTATGCAGAAGCGGCGGTAGATCACCTGTAATACAAAACTGTGTATATATGGCGATCCCCGTCACAAACGTGGAAAGAGGTATAATGCTATGGCAAGAATCTCACCAAAAGACAATTTTCTAAGGCTGGCAGGCGGAGGGCATCCGGAATATGTGCCCTACTTTACTTTTATGGGCACGGAACCGATACCGGAAATAGCGACGAAGGCGGTTTCCCCGAATATATTTGTGACGAATCCCCCCAACGAGGACGGGAGTACTACAAACATTTGGGGCGTTACCACCTATCCGAACCGTGATACGGCAGGTTCGGCGATGCCTGCGCCGAATGTGTTTATTTTAGAGGACATCACAAAATGGCGCGATGTGATCAAGACGCCTGTGTTTAGGGATGACCTCGACTTTGAAGCCATGGCCAAAGACGACATTGAGAAAAGCGGCATTGACCGCAACGAGACCGCGCTGAGATCGGGTCTGTTCTTCGGTCCCTGGATGTCTTTGATATCTTTCATGGGTTTCGAGGGCGCTATGGTTGCTATGGCCGAAGAACCAGAATATGTGAAGGAACTATTCGATTGGATGGCTTCGCTGTATGAGCCATATTACACGAAAGTGTTAGACGCTTATAAACCTGATATATGGAGTATGGGCGACGACACCTGCACTGAGCGCGGACCATTCTTCTCAGTGGCAATGTACAGAGACCTGTTCAAACCTTTCTACATGCGCTGCGCCAAGCAGGCCATGGAGCGTGGTATTCCGATAATCTTTCATATCTGCGGCTTTATCGAACCTTTCATTCCGGAAATGATAGACTTCGGCGTAAAATATGTCGAACCTGCCCAGGAGACCAACGATATTATGGCTTTGAAAGAGCAATACAAGGGGCAGATGTCTTACCTCGGCGCTTATGACTGGGGCAAGCATGTTCCAAAAAACTATCCGCATTATGATGAAGAGGAAGTGCGCCGGGATGTGCGCAGCGCCATTGACAAGTATAGCCCGGGCGGAGCTTTCGGCACGCTTATTTGGCCGGTCAGCTATGTGGACGACCCGCATATTGACGACTTGAAAAAGCTTGTTTGGAACGAAGCTTACGAGTACGGTAAGAAAGTTTACGGATACAAGGAGTAATTGGGACAAGGAGTAGTTGGGAGCTTGCCATGATACTCTCTCAATTGTAAAAGACTATAACAAGCAACAGAAGTCACAATAGGTCATAGGCCATAAGCCATAAGCTATAAGCCATAAGCCATAGGCCATAGGCCATAAGCTATAAGCTATAAGCCATAAGCCATAAGCCATAAGCCATAAGCCATAAGCCATAAGCCATAAGCCATAAGCCATAAGCCATAAGCCATAAGCTATAAGCCATAAGCCATAAGCCATAAACTTGAAGACGATCGCAGTCATGCGCGCGTGACTGTACGAACCATAAGCCGGTGTCCGCAGAATGCGGGCGGATTGGATCAAAAATGAAATTACGTTTAGGGTTACCGAAGGGAAGTCTGGAAGAAGCGACATTTCAATTATTCAAGCAAGCAGGTTTCAGCATAACGGCAAATAGCCGGTCATATTTCCCGGCTGTCAATGATCCCGAACTGGAGATACTTCTGATGCGGGCTCAGGAGATCCCCCGTTATGTACACGAAGGTGTTCTGGACGCCGGTATCAGCGGGCTTGATTGGATAATGGAGAACGACGCCGACGTTGTGGAAGTTGCCGATTTGGTGTATTCCAAAAGTACGGCAAATCCGATCAGGCTGGTAATAGCCGTTGCAGAGGATAGCGATATCAATGACGTTAAAGATCTCAACGGTAAACGCATTGCCACTGAACTGGTCAATGTCACGAAGAAATACTTAAGTGACAATGGAGTTACTGCCGCGGTCGAGTTTTCATGGGGTGCGACAGAAGTCAAGGTACCGCAGTTAGTCGACGCGATAGCCGATATCACTGAGACCGGCAGCTCGCTTCGCGCGAACAAACTGCGGATCATTGCCACAATACTGGAGTCGACGACCAAACTGCACGCCAACCGCGCTGCATGGGGCGACCCCTGGAAGCAGAACAAACTTCGGAACATTTCTGTGTTGCTGGAAGGCGCTTTGAGAGCCAGGTCCAAGGTTGGTTTAAAAATGAATGTGCAGGAGACTCTGCTTGATAAGATCCTGAGTATTCTGCCGGCGATGAAGCAACCGACAATTTCCAGATTGGTTGGCAGCGACTGGGTGGCTATTGAGACAATTCTGGATGAACTTCAGGTAAGGGAGCTGATTCCTGCGCTTAAGTCTGCAGGAGCGCAGGATATTATTGAGTACCCGCTGTCAAAAGTCATTCCATGATAATAGCGCCGCGCCCTTTTCAGCGGGTGACGATACGATCATATGAGGTGATATAATTGAGCATCGCACTGGACAATCCCTTCGACAGCCGCAGCATCGAAGGGACTAATGTTTTGAAACTGGACTTTGATAAGTTGAACAGGATTCCTGAAAATAACATGGTGATTCCGGTAGCAGTCCAGAACTCCGTCACTAATGAGGTTATCCTTGTTGCATACACCAATGAGCTCGCATTTGAAGAAACAGTAAAAAAGAGAAAAGCTATCTTCTGGAGTACGTCAAGAAATGAGCTATGGTTTAAGGGTGAAGAATCCGGCAACACTTTTTCGATAGATTCGATATTCGTTAACTGCGAGCAAAATTCGCTGGTATACAAAGTGACTCCGGATAAGGGTAACATTTGTCATACAAGCACAAACGGCGTTTCCAACAACTGCTACTATCGAAGAGTTGACTTGGATACGCTCGAGTTGGTGCTTGCGTAGAAGAAACGCGAGAATGGTTGTTTTCAAAGCTGCTATGATGGTTACTCTGATGTAACTCCTGAAACCGATATCCCGCGCTATGGTTGACATCGTAAAAACACCGTGTTACAATGACTCACAGTTGGATATCCGGGTGTGGCGCAGTTGGTAGCGTGCTTGAATGGGGTTCAAGAGGCCGCTGGTTCGAATCCAGTCACTCGGACCAAAAATCATTTAGTGGAAGACACCTGTAACCGCAATGGTTACAGGTGATTTTCTTAGTTTCTGATACTGATTCCTACCCCCGCTAGTAGTGACCTCAACCAGCGACGCAGCGGAAGGCACTCATACCAAAAAGTGAATCGAACATGAAATTCAAGGATGTGATTCTATGCATGCGAATCAGTTTCAAGTGACTCTTCCGAACGAGCTTATGCCGTATATCTACCAATTAAAAGATGGTAAGACGACAGACGAAAAGGTAATACTCTCGCTGGCTATCGGAATGTTCTTGTCAAAACAGGTAACACTGGCAAAGGCTGCAGAATACTCCGGCATGACGCTATATGATTTTGCTCAATTGCTTAATAACTTAGGAGTCCCTGTCGTAGACTATACGGCTGATATGCTTGATTATGATTTGTTATTTGCAGATGGAATGCGATGAAGAAACACGCACATCGACGTCAAAGTGCTTGAAAAGGCTTTTAGGCAATGATACGATTATGCTCCGAGGTTGTAGCAACATGCAATAGAATTTTCTATCGCCAATGGTGACGCAGTTGAAGTATGACTGTGTTTTCCATAATTTTGTGCCGGGAGTTGAGCGACTATGCCTGACAAGCAACGTGTTATCGAAATCGTTTCTTTGATGCCTGAGACTGCAAGCTATGAAGAAATCCTGCAAACACTAAGTATTTGTTACAGCGATCAGCGAGCGAATGCAGATACTCAAGCAGGGCGCATATTTACGACAGAAGCTGCCAAACAGCGGGTTCGTGAGTTAGCAGGTTATTGATAGCTTACACTTATTGGACTGATGAGTCCATACGATACATTGAAGATATGGAACATGTGAACGGTGGGTACCTGGCAGCCGGCAAACTGGACTTCCTGATTGTTGATGTCCATTTCACAAAAAACTCATATTGACAATCCCGATTGAATAGGGTAATATCTAAACAGGTGATGAAACACAATGACACGAGAATTTATTCGCTTGCCAGAGTTTGAGAAACAATGTAAGCACGTCAATCTCAATGAAGACGACATAAGAGCAATTGAAAACGCACTATTGGAAAATCCGAAAGCCGGCAATGTTATAAAAGGAACCGGTAGGGTACGAAAATTCCGCATCGTATTACCAAACCGGGGAAAAAGCGGCGGTGCAAGGGTAGTATATGTTGATTTCACTAAGCAAGAGAAAATCTACCTGATTACTGTATTTAGTAAAAGCGAAACTGAGGATTTAACCCAAGCTGAACGCAACGAACTAAGGATTTTAGTCAAAATTCTGGAATCTGAGCTAGATAAGAAGGGATAGTATGAGTAGATTATTTGATTCGATTAAGCAAGGTTTAACCGAAGCCATAGAGTATGAACGCGGGAAACTTCAAGGCGTTAAGGTTGATAAAGTTATAGTTGCTCCGCTCCACACCTACACGCCCGTAGAAATAAGGCAAATTAGAAATACGCATGGTATGACACAAAAAATATTCGCTGAAGCATTGGGTGTATCAGTAAAGACCATCGAATCATGGGAAGCCGGTACAAATAAACCGTCAGGTATCGCAAACAGGATGCTGGAATTCATCCAACAAGATACCGGGTTGTTCGAGCGTCTCTCAATCGTTGCGAGGCAAACTCCGACAATTTTATCCCATTCACCGGCGTCTCAGTAAGAATCATATGTGACTCCAAGATGAACAATTTTCCGGATACTGAGTCAGTAAACTGAGCCGGAGTATTTTTCGCAGTAATGAAGCCCGAGCCAGTGTGCCCGGGCTTCACAGATATAGAAGCCTTATTGGAGTATGTCACTAATCCTTCTTTGTGACGCTGTGGCTGCTGTCCACCCAGTCGAGATCGGCGCGGGCCTTTCCGAAGTCCACGGTGTGGCCTTTGTTGGCGAGCACGCGGTTGACGCCTGTGTCCTGAACGCCCTGCTTTCTGACTTCAGCCATCATTTTAGCGCGGTACGCTTCGCCGGCGGCTTCCTTTGCCATGCCTTCCGCGGATAAGTAGTTGCGGTGACGCTCCTGAGTGCGGGCTATGTTCTCATACGCGTCCGGATACGGGACGCAGTACACTACGCCGTCTTCGACGCCTTTTTTGAAGCGTTCAGCGAGTTCGACGGGGTCAATGCCGGTGGATACATGCTCTTTCAGCAGATCGATGACTTCTGGCGTCGTGTTATATCCGCTGTTCTTGAACTGTTCCGGTCTGCGCAGCTCTGTCGCCCATATTTCGGAAGCTATGTTTGTCGGGCAGAGCGCCGTTGCTCCGATTCCGTATGGTTTCAGCGCCTGATAGTAGCTTTCAATAAGGTTGTTGACCGCTGCTTTCGCTGCCGAATACGGCGCGGTGGTCATTCCGCCGCTGAATCCGCCCATAGAGGACGTCACTGCAATATGGCACTCTGTCTTGTTCGCGTAGGCTTTGATCATGCGCGGTACAACTATGATCAGCCCGTTGATGACCGCGTCCAGACATACTCCTATGATCCAGTCATAGTCTTCAAATGTGGAAGCCTCAGCAGGTCCGAATGAGTTGACGCCTGCTGTCTGGATGAACAGGTGCGGAGGTCCTCCGAAGTATTCTTCCGCCTTATCGACTGCCGCCGTATACGCATTTCTGTCAGTGAGGTCAAACGCGAGTTTGAGAATATCCTCCGCTTTGCAGCCCGAAAACGCTACGATCTCGTCTGCTGCTTTATCCAGTGATTCCTGCCGTATATCCGTGATGGCTACTTTCATTCCGGCTTTGGCGAACACTTTCGCCTGTCCAAGCCCGGCGCCTGCGCCGGCGCCTGTTATGAATGCTGTTTTTCCCGCGAAATCTTTCATTTACTGTATGCCTCCATCCTTTTTATAGGGTAATCTCATGGAGGTTATTCTAGCATATCCGGTTTTGCTTTACAATAGTCCGGAAGCTGACCTGTAGTTGCAGTTCGGAGGGGTATCCGGGAGACTGCCTTTTTTGAGGCTGAATTTCTAGCAGGAGGCGTTAGCCACTGCTCATGTACCCCGGAACATTTGTAGAAGCCTCAAAAAAGCATCTCACGGATACCCCTCCGAACTGCAACGGCCGGCAATGCCCAAGTTACTGCTAAGGAAGTATCCGGGATACAGTAACGGCCGGTAATGCCTAAGCTACAGCTAAGAAAGTATCCGGGAGACTATTCAGAAGATATCAGTTCCGACAGTTTGGTTGATATCTGCGAGAAGTCGTACTGGGACGCCGTGTACTTCAGCCAGTCCACAAGCCCGTCGTCCGCCTCATATGTGAAGCTGTCAATTTCCCTTATGACGTCATCCACTTCGTCTGCGTTAAACTTACTGCACGCTTCGAGAAGCTTTTGCAGCAGTTCCCTGTCCGGTTTAACCTTAACAATCTTTTCTTCCTGCGCTTGCTGCTTGCTAATGGCGTCAAAGAGCGCCTCAAGATCGGCAATGAGCTTTTCGAGGTTCTCTATGAGTTTCAGGTTATTATTTCTGACATACTCAATATCTCCGCGCTTCGCGGCTTCTTCCATTTCTTCTGCTATGTCCCCGGTTGCGGCAGCGCAGACGCCGCGGCTGGAACCCTTTATTCCGTGTACCATTATTCTGTAGTCAGCCAGACTGTCTTCATCGACTTGCCTCAGAATTTCGAGCATCGGCCTTGTATTTACTGCAAAGGAGCGGAGGACGTCTATGTACACTGCGGCGTCGCCGCCAAAGCGCTCTGTCCCCTTCTCAACATTGATTTCGCCCATCAGGCTGTCATAAAAGTTCTTGTCGGATCGCATAAGAGCCTCAAACCCGGCGTCTTCTGCCGGGGCCGGAGCGAGCTCGTCCGGGAGCGGCCCCGCTATCCTGCCGCGTATCCAATACCTGATTATATCATCGAGCCTGTTGACGTCGATCGGCTTTGACAGGAACGCCTGAAAACCGTTTTCCAGGAACATGTAGTCGCTGCCGGCTATCGCGTTTGCGGTGCAGGCGATGATAGGTATATTCTTCGCATAGTCTGTTCCGATTTCACGGATGCGCCTGACTGCTTCAATTCCGTCCATGCCCGGCATCATGTGATCCATGAACACAGCGTTGTACTCTACCTCACGCGCCATGATGGCGTCTATTGCCTGCTGCCCTCCCGTCACGCAGTCGACGTTCATCTCATATGGCTTCATCATGCCTTTGGCAACATTCAGGTTCGTTTCATTATCGTCGACAACCAGAACGTTTGCGTGCGGCAATTTGATCCTGACCATCTTCGCGTTACTGCGGCGTTTGTGATCCGAATACTGGAAGTCCGCCAGGTTTCTCACTACTTCAGGGCCTATGACCGCGTCAGAGACTGCTTTCTGCTTTATTTTTATAGTGAAAACGCTGCCCTTTCCGTACTCGCTTTCGACGCTGATAGTGCCGCTCATGAGTTCTACCATCTTTTTTGTTATAGGCAGCCCCAGACCTGTGCCCATTATCTGCCGGTTAACCTGCTCATCGATTTTTATGAACTCTTCAAAGAGCATGTCAATGTTCTCCGGCATTATCCCGATGCCCGTGTCCTTCACCCACGCTGTAAGCCAGACTGCGGAGTCCCCGCCGTTCCCGCCGTTCCCGCCGTTCCCGCCGTTCCCGCCGTTCCCGCCGTCCTCGCCATCGCGGCTGTTCCCGCCGTTTGCATCACGCGAGCAGCGGACGCCAAGTTCCACGCTTCCCTCTCTCGTGTACTTGAACGCGTTTGAAAGCAGGTTGTTCAGTATCTGCTTGACGCGAAGATCGTCTCCGAAGAGCCAGGCAGGCAGATTCTCATCTATGTTCAGTATGAAGCGGACAGGCTTTTCGGCAACAAGCATAATACTTTGGATAACTGTGTCGTTGAGCAGGCTTGGCAGTTCGTATATGATCGGGGTGAGCTCGAGTTTGCCGGCTTCAATTCTTGAAATGTCCAGTATATCGTTGACTGTGCTCAGGAGCGTCACGCCGGCATTGTTGACTCTTTCGATATTGAGCCTCGTCTCACCCGCAAGCTTATCATCCTCAAGCGAGAGCTCGGTAAGGCCGATGATAGCGTTAAGCGGCGTCCGCATTTCATGGCTCATCTTTGCAAGGAAGTCGCTCTTTGCGCGGTTTGCGGACTGCAGGCTCAGCATCATCTCTTCGATCTCCGCTATCATCTTCTTCTCTTCGCTCAAGTCCCTCACATATGCGGCTACTACAAGTTCGCTGCCGTGCGATATACGTACGAGGCTGATCTCAGCGGGGAATGGCGTCCCGTCGCGTTTCTGATGCACCCACTCTACGACGCGCGCTCCCTCGTTTAAAGTCTTTCTTAACAACTCCTGCGCCTTTTCCGCGGAGCGTCTCCCATCCGGCTGACGCGGCGGAGAGAAGTTTTCAAAGTTGTTTATGAACTCCTCTTTGCTTGCTGCGTTGAATACTCTGGTCGTTCCGTCATTGCACTGGAACAGTTTCAGGTCCTTGTCCCACAGATTGCAGGAGAACGGCATCTCCTGGATCAGGAGCTCGGTGTACTCGTTGGCGTCACGTATCTTCTCCGCCTGAGCGGCACGGTTGAGGGCATTCGCCATCATCAGGCTTACGGAGTCCAGTATCCTGATTTCGTCTTCCGAAAACACGCGCTCCTGTCTGCAGTCGTCCAGGCTGAAGAATCCCCAGAAATGATCCTGCAAAAACAACGGGATTATAACAATGGTTTTCATCTCATACGCGGTCAGAAAATCCCTGTCTTCAGGTGAAAGAGAAGATACTGGCCCGTTGATACTCTCGCCGCGTATAAATTTTCGCTCCCATTCCGGCTTCTCAGAGTACGGGAACTTCAAGCCGATCGGCACGCGAATTTTCTGTTTTCCCACTTCACTGAGCCACTCGTATGTATGCACAAAATACATCGAGCCGTCGATCATCTCATTTCGCCATATCTGTATCCTGTCCGCGTCCGTCGTACGTCCGACCAGCGCCATGCTCTCCATCAGCGTTGCTTCGATGCCCCCCTCGCTTTCTGCGGAGAGCAGTATTTCCGCGGTACTGTTACCTGTGTTCAGCAGCTCTTCATGGCGTCTGACGTCCTTTAGCAGCGTCTCGATTTTCCTGAACGGCCTTACTGCCTGACCGGAAACGAGTATTGACACGATGACTCCGGCTGCCAGGAACACCAGCGCTGCAAACAGCAGGTTGATCCGTATGTTACTCTGCGGCGTTTCGGATATCGGGGCTGTCACGCCCACTCTCCAACCTACGATGGAGTTTGTGAGGTTTGTGTATACGCAGAGCCTCTCTTTTCCTTCATAAATATACGTGCCGGCCCCCGGCTTCGTAGCTGAAATGATGTTGCTGTAGAGTTCCGCGGCTGACTGAAGCTCCGGGTCGGTTTTCGCTTCTTCGATGAAGTTATGCTGTCCGGTAACCAGTTCCGTGTGCGAACTTGCTACAAATGTGCCTTTCGCGTCGACGATGAATATGCTGCCGGTCTCCCATACCACATAGTTTGCAATGAGGTCGGAAAAGTACATTCCCGGCAGAGTCGCCGAAAGGACCAGGTCGGGGCCCATGGATATGAACACATGCATGACTAAATCGTTATCCATGCTGTTATAATGCGGAGACGTCAGTACTGCAGCTCCGTTGAAAGCCGCTTCTATGAACTCCTGCTCCATATCGAAAACATTATGGGACACGGGTTTACCGTAGTTCAGAGTGATGCCGCTTCTGTCGTATACCGTATACGCAAGCAGTTCCGGGAAAGCGTCTTTCTGCGACTTCATGACGTCCAGCATTTCTTCGTCCGAGCCGCATCGCATCAGGCGTTCCGCCACTGTCCAGGCGTCCGACTTTAGCAAATTCACGCTTGTCGCGACCAGTGAGTCCGCTATATCGAGAGCAAGCGAGAGGTCTTGTTCCATCGTGTCTTTTATGCTGTTTGTGGTGAATATTACGCTCGAGAAATAGTTTGCCGCTGTGACGACAAGGAAGATCAGCATTATTACGAGCGCAGTTTTTGTACGCATAGAAACATCTCCGTCTCTTCAGTATACAGTAGTTACAGTTCAGTGCCACCTTAGTTCGGCCGTTACATCACGTTCCTTTTCGCATAGCGCCGTTCCGGCGCATTGGAATGCGCATCCATGCGCAGCGTCTTCGCACACGAAGACGCTCCTCGCAGCGCTCCGGCATCCATGCCTCAGCTTTTCGGAACGTGATTGCAACGACCTCACCGAGGCACTGAACAGTTACAGTGTAACGTTACAAATTCATAGTTTTACACAATAGTTTTACACATTTGATGTTTGATATTATTCTAATTTCGTGTTAGTATTGAATAAGCGGGTAAAACTCTGCGACTGATCTCGTGGTTTGGACCCGGAGAATAACCAGGAAAGAAGGCGTTGTCACTGTGAAACTGGTACGCAAGCTTGCTGTTCCACAGATACTTATTGTTGTGTGCTTCGGCCTTATAAGCTACCTGGTTATTGCTTCGTCGTTCAGAAAAATACGCGAACAGCATGTCATGGACGTCGTCGAAAATCGATTTAACATCATTGAGAGCGGCATCGATTCAAGTTCTCAGAAATCAGTCGATGAAACGTCGGTATTTATAAGTCTGCCTGTAGTGAGGGAAGCGTATGAGCTTGCCATGAGCGGTAATATCGACAACCCGAAATCACCGCAGTCTCAGGCTGCGCGCGAAATGCTTCGCGAGGGTTTCGCTGAGATGCTCGAGAGCTACTATCGCGCGACCGGCGAGAGTCTCATGCTTCATTTTCATCTCCCTAACGGTTACAGCCTGGTCCGCTTGTGGCTTGATAAGAACGTGATCGTAAACGGTGAGTGGCAGGATATTTCCGATGATCTCCGGTCATTACGGCCGACGGTTATGGACGTCATTAAAAGCAGAGCGCCTGCTCTTGGTCTCGAGGTCGGCAACGTTGGTTTCGCTATACGCGGAGTAGTGCCTATATTTGCGGATGACGGCAGTCTGCTCGGCTCAGCGGAGATACTTCAGGACATACGTCCGATTTTGGATTCTGTCACTGAAGACGGCAGGATCTATACTTCGCTGTACGCAAACATCGGGCAGCTCGATTTCTCCGAGGAACTGCAGGATTCCTCAAAGTATCCTCCGAAAGGTGATTTCGTAAACATTATCAGTGCGCGCAATGATTCGGTGGAGGACCTGATCTCAGCGGAGCTGCTGCTAAAGGGCAAGGCAGGCGTCGTGTACGAAAAGCATGGTTCCATAACGCTTGCAGCCTCCCCGCTCATGGATTACCGCGGCTCGCAGGTGGGCGTCATTGTATGCGCGATGGATACTGTCGATGATAACGGTTTGACTAACAGAGCGGCGCTTATATTGGCTCTGATGCTCACATGTATGGCTGTAGTGTCTGTGCTGGCGTCTACTATGCTGCTGCGCAGGCGGGTGATACGCCCGCTGAGCGGGATCTCCGCCGCGGTGCGGGAGCTCGCAGCCGGCGTTGAAGACAGCGGCGCGGCTGTCACCGCTCCTGAGAACAGGCAAGGCGACGATATTGACGAACTGGCTGGCTTGGTCGGTATGCTGACCGGCAAACTCAATGGTCTTATGGCTGAGCGTCAGGCGATGTTGAATCGCATAAACAGCGAAGCGGATAAAGTCGAGGAAATGGCGCAGCTTGAAGCGGAAGCCAAAGCGAGCAGCAGCGCAAAAAGCGATTTTCTGGCAAACATGAGCCACGAGATCCGCACTCCCATGAACGCGATCATCGGCATGACCGCTGTTGGAAAGGCGTCAAACGACGTCGGGCGTATGAGGCATTCACTGGATAAAATCGAAGACGCGTCCGTGCATCTGCTCGGCATTATCAACGACGTGCTGGATCTGTCAAAAATCGAGTCCGGTAAACTTGCGCTGTCGGAATCTGCGTTCAGTTTCGAGAAAATGCTCCAGCGTGTTGTGAACGTGATATCTTTCCGCGTCGATGAGAAAAATCAGAAGTTCTCACTGTATATAGACAGGGAAATCCCCGCAGTACTTATCGGCGACGATCACAGGCTCGCGCAGATAATCACAAACCTAATGAGTAACGCAGTCAAGTTCACCCCGGTAGAAGGTACTGTTAAGCTGAACGCTTACCTTACGAAGGAAAACGACAAAGAGTGCGAAATCAGGATCGACGTCGTTGACTCCGGTATCGGCATCAGCCCCGAGCAGCAGGCTCGCTTATTCAGACCGTATGAGCAGGCGGAAACGGAGACTTCGCGGAGGTTCGGCGGTACCGGGCTCGGTTTATCTATATCTAAGAGCATTGTGGAAATGATGGGCGGGAGGATATGGGTCGAGTCTGAGCTTGAGAAGGGCGCGACTTTCTCCTTTACCGCTACTGTTAAGCGCGGCGACCCGGCCAGTACAGTCAGCGGCAGGGAGACGAACTGGAAGAATCTGCGTATTCTTGCCGTCGACGATGACGCCGGAATTCTGGGGTACATGAAAAGATTCGTGGAAAACGCGGGAGCTTTCTGTGAAACAGCCACTTGCGGTATGGACGCACTGGAGCTTGTCCGCAACAGCGGCGGATATGATATATATTTTATAGACTGGAAGCTGACCGATATAGACGCGCTTCAACTGACCAAAGCGTTAAGGGCTATCGATCCGGACCAGCTCAATGTAGTCGTTGCTATGATTTCTACAATCGGATGGGACGATATCGAGGAGGAGGCTAAACAGGCGGGCGTCGCGAAACTGTTGCCGAAGCCGCTCTTCCCATCGGCTATCGCTGATATCATCAATGATTTCCTCGGAATGGTCCGGCAGGAGATCATTGAGGCGATTGAGAAAATTCCGGTTTCGTTTGAGGGAAAGCGTATACTTCTTGCAGAAGATATTGATATAAACCGCGAGATCGTCCAGACTCTTCTGGAACCGACTCATGTCGAAATCGACTGCGTAGCGGATGGCTCGGATGCTGTCCGGCTGTTCAGGGAGTCGCCGGATGATTATGATCTTATCCTCATGGATATTCAAATGCCGAAAATGGACGGCTATGAGGCGACGCAGGCGATAAGGGCTCTCGGTTCTGAGAAGGCTGAGACTATTCCCATTATCGCAATGACAGCGCATGTTTTCCGTGAGGACATTGACAGGTGCCTCGCTGCGGGGATGAACGCTCATGTCGGCAAGCCGCTGGATATTCGCGAGCTGATCGACAAGCTTCAGTTTTACTTATACTGAGAAATATGGTATTACGCCGGTTCGTCAGGGACAATCAGGGCAGACACAAGGTCTGCCCTGATTCCTTGTGATATGAAACTAATATATGTCGTTATCTCCGACTGTCGGTTCGAAATATGTCTGCGGAGGCGAGTCCGGGCCTCCTATGCGGAAGACTTCACCGGTCTTTTTGTTTTTGAAGAATACTCTCTGGTTTATGGGATAGTTCATTCTGATCGCGCTGTTCTTGCAGGCTTCTACACAGCAACCGCAGAACCAGCACTCGTCGGGATAAAGGACGATAGGCGGTTTGCCTTTCTCCGGGTTCGGCATTATTGCCTGCACCCTGCAAATACCGGCGCATTTATTACAGGCGACGCACTTTTCGGAGTCAATGATCACACACTGCGTCGGCGCGACGGGATTCGGTACAAAATACGCTTTTTCCATAATTTACACACCTTCTTCCTTTTCGAGCGCTGTCTTTTTCTCCCAGTTTTCCAGATATGTGGGAGCAAACGGAGGTTTCAGCCACCAGCCGTCTTCTTTATACGTGGTCACGACTTTCCCGTTCACAAGCTTGTTTATCATTATCTTGTCTTTCCCCGCGTCTTCCGCTTCGTCGAAGTTCGCGAGGCACAGGCGGAAGTATATCTCTCCGATCGTCACCCTGCTCTCAGCCTCAAGCACGCGCGAGAGTTCATGCGGGTTGCGCGCGTAGGTCATTTGCATCTCCTGCCTCCTGATGCTGTCGAGCCAGTTCAGTCCATGTTCGCACAGAGCCCGCGATCTGTCGTCGCCGAGGTCCTGCTGCATAACGCGGTTCATTCCCATCAGCAGTTCTTTCCAGCTTATTACTGCGTTCGGGTCGTTCATCCTCTTCACGGGTGCGTATACGCGTTCTTTTTCAGCCGCGACCTGCTCCTCGCTGATCTTTCCGTGTTCAGCTTTTCTGGCATATTCCGCGGCTCTGTTACCCGCGTATCCTCCGCCTGCGCCGGCGGGGGCGCCGCCCTGTCCGGCTTCGCAGCCCGAGGCGAAAAGGCCTTCGATGTTCGTCATCATATCCCAGTCCGTCAGAAGGCCTTGCAATGTGTCGGCTTTCCAGGGTTTTACGGCATTCGGCTCGCCCTGGTACCAGTCTCTCATCGGATACTCATAACTCTTGATCGCCATGACCGGGCTCTGCAGCATATGGTCGTTGGGGTTGAACCCCGCCTTGTTCAGATAATCATAGACAGCGGTACGGGTCCTGCCTTCGTTTCCTACCATCAGGCCCCATATCTTGCGGCGCTGATCTTCGGGCATCCCCGAGAGGTCCGCCCAGAAGGGCAGTTCAAACTCTCCGCTTCTCAGGCGGTCCGCAATATCCAAAGTCAGGTTGGGGCGCGGTATCCCTACCTGGCGCTGGCCTTCCGCCGGGTTTGACCTCGCGTCGATATCATCGTCGGCTATAGGTTTTCCGAGCGAATCCACCCAGGGGATCAGTTTCCCGTTGTTGTCCACTATATTGCATGGCGCCCATGTGTTATCGCAGTTGCCGATTGCATACCATGCCCATCCGAAGGGGTGGGTGGAAAAGTTCTGCCCGAACCTCTCCTCGCGGCCGAACTCGGCTCCCGCCATCCACGCCATCGCGAGCCCGTCGCCTGTATTTCTCGGATCCGCTTTGAAGCCGTTTGCGAACATTTCGGTGTTGAATGTCCATGTTCCGGTTCCCTGCATGGATACGCCCGCTGTGTTGAGCACAACGCATTTCGCGTGGAATACATAGAATTCGCCGGTCTGCTCGTTCAGGCCTGTCGCACCGACAACCTTTGCGCCTGCTTTACCGTTTTCGGTCAGCAGGTTCGTGATCATGACACGCTCGTATAATGTCGCGTTTTTCTCTTTCTGAAGCCCTATTTTGGCGTATCTCTTGATATCCGCGCCGCTTCTGAGTTTGACAGTCGTCTTGTTCGTGTAGTCATAGGCGTACATTATCTTTGACTTATCGTCGCGGAATGACGCGCCCTTGAACTCGTCCTCCTCATCGCGGAATCTCATGCCCTGGCGTTCCAGCTCCAGAAGGTTATCCCAGGAACCTTTCATCACTATATACGATCTGTGGTCCGCCATCCTGCCGGGCATACCGGAGCCCATTTCTATCTGCTCTTCAGGGGTTATAAGGCTGTCCGGATTTGAGTAGCAACTGCCGTAATGGTCTATGCCGGCGCCACCGCTGCCGCTTATCTCTATCGGCGCTTTGTCAACGACGGCTACCCTGACGCCTCTTCGCGCTGCTCTCAGGCCTGCCATAACTCCCGCCATCCCGGCTCCGACTATCAGGACGTCCGTCTCGACCCTGTTCTCCGCGCCGTATTTTATGGGGTAAGGCCATTCCGGCGGCGCTGCGCCGTAGTTTAGTTGATCTGCCATACTTAATTGTCCCCTCCTGTTTACTTAACGGGTTTTCATTTCCATGTTACCTGTCAGGTACATTACTTATACGGTGTTTCCCTGTAGGCTTCGTACTCCTCGGTTATCCATTTGCGTTTGTTTGCTGTTTCCTCATCGCCCTCAGGCCCGTATACGCTGCCCCAGAACATGAAGCCTCCGCCGCCCGCGTATCTGTCAATGGTGTCCCTGACGGCTTGCTTGACGACTTCTTCGGGTGAATGCGGCCATCCGGCAGGTCCGGATGAATCCCAGCATCCGATGAGCACCAGCGAGTTGCCGTACTTCTTTTTGATCCCGTCGAGGTCGTTGACTATCTGCGCGGGGTTCCACGAGTTTACGCCGAAATCACGCCAGTCCTCTATCGAGTCTTCGCAGCGCCCGCAGTTGTGCATCATCACAGGGATCCCCCTGTCCATCGCGTACTTCGATGTGCGCGCGACGTATGGTTTGATCATCTCACGGTACATTGACGGCGAAATGAAGGGGTTAGTAGCGGTTGCTGTGTCATCGCCGACGGTAAAGATGTCCACGGGGAATCTGTCGATCGTGTTCTCTATTCCGTAGCAGTACCAGTCAGCCATGTAGTCGAACATCTCATGCACGAGTTCAGGCTCTTCGAAGAGCGTCGTCAGCCCGTTTGTGAAGCCCATCATATTCATAAGCGGCATGAAGAACCCGCCCATACCTGCGCCTCCGTACATAACGGCAAGTTCATCCGGGTTCCCCGGCATGTCTTCAACGTCTTTCTTGCACGCGGCGTCCCAGTCAGTGCCTGAAAGGTCCGGGAGCTTTACTATGTCGCGCCAATTGCGAATGTCGTCCATGATGAACTGGCCGGGTTTCGGGAGTGACATCCAGCCGGTCTCCTTCGTCGCGACATACTCTACGCCGAATATGTCAATGAACCCTCTGTCTTCTCCCGAGGGCCGCATAGGGATGACCGACGATCTGATGGATGTACACGGGGGCGGGTTTTTTGCGTTCGGGTCAGGCCCCATCGCGTATCTGGGCACCCAATCCGGCGTTTCTCCGTTGATGACTTTCATGAAGTTTTCTTTTTCCGTTAATTTTGCCATTGTGTTCCTTCCTTCCATATTAGCATAAGGGGAGGGTCCGCGCTGATTGTGTTCCGGTTGCAGTTCAGAGGGGTATCCGGAAGATGCTTTTTTGAGTCTTCTACAAATGTTCCGGGGTATATGAGCAGTGGCTACCGCCTCCTGCTTGAATATCCAGCCTCAAAAAAGGCAGTCTCCCGGATACCCCTCTGTAACGTTTTCCGCTTTGCTCTACAAAAAAGTTACTTTATCTTCCGTAACGATCGCGTAGACAGTTTTTGCTTCCGGGGGCGGATCATCTTGTATTGCTATCGCCGTGGTAAGGATCGCTTCCGCCTCGCTCAGTTTTGCTTTATCGGACGTGTGCAGCATAGCGATGGTATCTCCTTCGGAAACAATGCCGCCTGTTTTTTTGAGCAGCATTATCCCGGCGGAGTAATCTATGCTGTCTTCCTTTCGCGCTCTTCCGGCGCCGAGAGCGACGGACGCCATGCCGCACGCTTCAGCGTCCATGTGAGTGATGTAACCGCTCTTTTTCGCTTTGTACTCCGAGATCACAGCGGCTTTGGTGAAACCGTTTTTCAGAACGGAGCTGTCTCCGCCCTGCGCTTCCGCCATAGCGCAGAATTTTTCAAACGCCCTGCCGCTGCTGACAGATCTTTCGGCAAGTATCCGGCATAGTCCGGCGTCTCCTGCCGCGCCCGCCAACAGAAGCATGTATGACGCGAGTTCTATGCAGACATGCGTCAGGTCTTCCGGGCCGTTCCCGCGAAGAGTGTCGGCGGCTTCTTCGACTTCGAGAGCATTGCCTATTGCGCTGCCGAGAGGCGTGTCCATGTCTGTGATCAGCGCCATTACGCGCTTGCCGCAGCGCACGCCTATGGAAACCATTGCCTGAGCAAGCTCTATTGAGTCGTTAAGCGTTTTCATGAACGCGCCGCTGCCTGTCTTTACATCGAGCAATATGGCGTCGGAGCCTGCGGCGAGTTTTTTACTCATAATGGACGACGCGATCAGCGGTATAGAATCGATAGTCGCCGTCACATCCCGCAAGGCGTACAGCTTTTTATCAGCCGGGGCGATATCGCCTGATTGGCCGATTATGGCTATTCCTGTCGACCTGACTATTGAGATGAAGTGCTCAGGGTCTATCGCGGTTTGCAGCCCGGGTATCGCCTCCAGCTTGTCGATGGTACCGCCGGTATGCCCCAGCCCGCGCCCGCTCATCTTTGCGACCGGTACGTCGCAGGATGCTACTATCGGCCCGATTATCATACTGGTCTTGTCGCCGACGCCGCCGGTGCTGTGTTTGTCTACTTTTACTCCGTGTATCGAAGATAGGTCGGCGACGTCGCCCGAGCGCAGCATCGCGTCGGTCAGCACGGCGGTTTCTTCTTTGTTCATGCCTCTCAGGCAGATCGCCATAAGAAGCGCGGACGCCTGGTAGTCCGGAATTTCGCCGCGCGTGAAGCCATCGACGAAGAAGCGTATCTCCTCATCCGACAGCGCGCCTCCGTTTTTCTTATGCGTGATAATGTCGTACATTCTCATTTGGACAGCCTCCGGGTGTTATTCAGCAGTTTACCGGCTTCCTTTATCGTACGACTCTCCGGACGCTTTGGGCGCCATAGAGTTGCGCGATGTGAACGCCAATACCAGGAGCGTCGCGATATACGGGATCATTTTATACACCGCGCTCGGGATAGGCATGCTGCTGAGAAATGAAATGCTTGTGTACGCGACAGATATAGTCTTCATCAAGCCGAAGAAGAACGCGGCCAGCAGTATCCTGCCCGGCCTCCACTGTCCGAATATCAGAACAGCGAGAGCCAAGAACCCGTAACCGGCGACTGTCGCGTCAAAGGTCGTCGCAGTGGGGATGACGAACACAAGGCCGCCTATTCCGCCCAGCGCGCCTGATATCATGACTCCGGCGTATCTCATTTTGTACACGTTGATACCGACGGAGTCCGCAGCCTGCGGATGTTCGCCGCATGAGCGCAGTCTCAGGCCGAACGGCGTCTTATACAGAACTATCGCCGATACAATGAGTATTATGAGTCCAAGATATGTGGTTATATACGTTTCGCGGAAGAAGAAAGGCCCTATTACCGGTATATCTCCCAGCACCGGTACCGCTTTGATACGGAAGATGTTATTGAACGGTATCTGCTGGACCGAGCGGATCATTCTGGCTACATAAACGGCAAACGCGGGCGCGAACATGTTTATCGCCGTGCCGCTTATGACCTGGTTCGCTTTCATGTGGATCGCGGCGTAGCCGTGCGGCAGCGCGATAATCGCGCCGAACACCGCGGCGACGAGCAGCGCGGCCAGCAGAAGGATATGCCCGGTAAACGAGCTCAAGCCTGAGTTCTGGATCAGATAGATAAAGAGCACTCCCGTAAACGCGCCCATAATCATGATACCTTCAAGCGCGATGTTGACGACGCCGCTCCGCTCCGAGAACATGCCTCCGAGCGCGACGATCAGGAGAGGGATCGAAAAGAACATCATTTGCTGTATCAGGAATACCAGAGTGTTGAAATCCATCAGGATTCGCCCCCTTCCTCTTGCGTCCCGGGCAAGCCTCCGCCCGTGTCTCCGCCGTCCGTGTCTCCGCCGCCTGCGTCTCCGCCGTCCGTGTCTCCGCCGCCCGCGTCAGGCGGCTCCGTGTCCTGCAGCGGTTCGTCTTTTACTTTCATAAGCCTTTGTACAAGGCCCTTGAGGAGCAGCGCCAGCGCCGAGAAGTATATTATTATCGAGACGATTATCTCAATTATCTCTGGCGCAAAATCCAGTCTCTGCAGTAAAAATCCGCTTTGGGTCAGATAAGCAATCAGCACGCCGGAGAACAGTATTCCGATGGGGTTATACAACCCAAGCAGCGCTACCGGGATGCCCTGGAAGCCTTCGTTCGCCAGAACTTCGACTACAGTGACTCCCCTGCCTGCGCCCGCGAGCGCGAGCATTGCACCGCCTAGGCCTGAAAGCGCGCCTGCAATTACCATGGACAGCATGATGCCCCTGTTTTCGTTGATTCCCGCGTACCGGGCCGCTTCACGGTTATACCCGCACGACTTGAGTTCATAGCCGAACTTTGTCTTTTCAATTACGACGTATAAAAGCACGCACACGACGATCGCTATGAGTATTCCGCTCCCGATGCTTGACGGCCGTACTCCGCCCTGAGCCGTCGTCGTTGAGAAGACCTTCTCGAGCCCAAGCGTAGGCAGGTTGGCGCCTGACGGCACTCTCATCGTCATGTTTTTAAGCTGGTCGTATATTTTCGTCTCTTTGATGAGGTAGTTGACAAGGTACATACCGATGTAGTTCATCATTATGCACGCTATGACTTCATGGACATTGCGCAGGGCTTTCAGTATGCCGGGTATCAGCCCCCATATCGCGCCCGCAAGAACTCCGGCTGCGAGCGCCGCGATGCATTGCAGCGGATTCGGCAGGAACGAGCATTTTATCGCTACCAGTATGGATGCGTACATTCCGCAGGTGAACTGGCCCGAAGCTCCGATATTGAATAGGCCGGTCTTCCCGGCAAACCCCACCGAGAGGCCTGTCATGATGATCGGGGTGGCGTAGTACAGCACCTGGCCGAGGTTGAACATGTCGGAGAATCCGCCTGACAGAATTGTGATAAAGCCCTTGAACGCCTGCGAGGGATTCGATATCAGCAGTATTACGAACCCTGCAATGAGTCCGGCTACTATCGCCAGTATCGAAGCGAGCGCGTTCATTTCGCCCATCGATGACAGGAAGCGGCGCTGTTTCTTCACGCGTCATGCCCCCTTTCTTCCGAAGCGGCGTGAACCTCGTTGCCCGGGGCTCCGCCTTTTTCCCCTTTATGCCCGTCCGCGCCGTCTTTCTTTGAGCCCGCCATATAGAGTCCGAGCTCCTGAAGCGTTATCTCGTCGGGTTTGACGTTGGCTACGATCTGCCCTTCGTACATGACGAGGATGCGGTCGCTTACGTTCATTACCTCGTCAAGTTCCAGCGAGACAAGCAGCACGGCGGCTCCTGCAGTGCGTTCATTCACGAGCTGCTTATGAATGTACTCTATCGCCCCGACGTCAAGGCCGCGCGTCGGCTGGACCGCCACCAGCAGTTTAGGCCTGCGGTCGATTTCGCGCGCGACGATCGCTTTTTGCTGATTGCCGCCTGACATGCTGCGCATCTGCGAACGGCTGCCCTGCCCGCTGCGGATGTCGAACCGTTCTATCAGTTCATCGGCATAGCGGTATATTTCATCGTAGCGCAGAAAACCGTGTTTCTGAAAACGCGGCGTGAAGTATGTCTGCAATACCAGGTTATACGCAAGGTTGTAATCAAGGACCAGCCCGTGGCGGTGCCTGTCCTCGGGAATGTGCGCCATGCCGTCGTTACTGCGGCGGCGGATCGGCGCTTTCAGTATCTCGGCGCCGTCCAGCATGATGGATCCTTCATCAGCGGGATGTATCCCTGTCAGTGCGTAGACAAGTTCGCTCTGGCCGTTTCCGTCGATTCCCGCGACGCATACTATCTCACCGGAGCGGACGCTGAACGAAACATCGTTCACGACAGGTTTTCCTTCTGCCTTTCTGCGGACAGTAAGGTTATTCACGTCAAGCACGACGCGTCCCGTCTCCGTTTCCGGTTTCTCGACTACGAGATTGACTTTGCGGCCTACCATCATTTCCGAAAGCATCTCTACGTCTGTATCCGCGACGTCGACCGTCCCTATCATGCGCCCCTTTCTCAGGACTGTGCAGCGGTCGGCTACGCGTTTGATCTCCGCAAGTTTATGGGTAATAAAGAGGATGGATTTACCTTCAGACACCAGCCCTTTCATAATGTTCATAAGCTCGTCGATTTCCTGAGGCGTAAGTACGGCTGTAGGTTCGTCAAAAATAAGTATCTCGTTATCGCGGTACAGCATTTTCAGTATCTCGACGCGCTGCTGCATTCCCACGGTGATGTCCGATATATACGCGTCCGGGTCGATCGCGAGCCCGTATTGCTCCGACAGCGATATTACGCGTTCGCGGGCTTCGTCCATGCGAAGGAACCCGCGCTTTGTGGTTTCTACTCCGAGCACGATATTCTCAAGCACCGTGAAGTTATGCACGAGCTTAAAGTGCTGGTGCACCATGCCTATGCCGAGGCGCGTCGCGTCGTTTGGGCCGTGTATGTCAACGACCTCTCCCTGTTTGAGGATTTCCCCTTTATCCGGGTTATACAGTCCGAAAAGGATACTCATAAGCGTAGATTTACCCGCGCCATTCTCACCCAGAAGGGCATGGATCTCACCACGCCGCAAATCAAGCGTGATGTCATCATTTGCTATGATGCCGGGAAAGGTTTTCGTAATACTTCGCATTTCGATGACCGTTTCCATATCCATTAAAAACCCCCTTTCAATATATCACGCCCCCCGGAACGCATATTACTTGCAGGCGTTCCGGGAGGCGTCCATACCTATTTCTTTTTCTCTTTTTCCTTCTTTGGCAACTCGATAATGACTCCCTCTGCGTTGGCTATTTTAGCAACCCGTTCCAGCGCCTCATCCAGAGTCTCAGAGGTTCGAATGATATCAGCGATTGCTACCAAAATAACCTTTGTCTCATACCCCATGACATTACCACCTCTTTGTAAAATCAAAATGAATATACCGGAAGTATATGCCGGAACCAAGCCGCTTCATTTCTCAGGAGTTAACCGAGGTTCCTGACTGCTACGATCTCTGTCGCGACCGCGTCGGGCGCTATTTCGATGTTATTATCGACAACAGTTGCGCCGCTTGCGAGTTTCGCGTATACGTCGCGGTATTCGCTCTCAGTGAAAGTTGTGAACTTCGATGTGTCCATCGGCAGTCCGACGCCGTCGCTCGATGCTGAGAAGAGCAGCGTCTGCCCACCCTGGAATTTGCCGTCATAGTAGTCTTTCAGGCAGTCGTAAACCGAAGTCGTGAGCATTTTCATCGCGCTTGTGATGACTGTCGGAGACTCGCTTGACTGGTCGCCGTCGACTCCGATGACCACATTGCCGGAGTTCTCGGCAGCGGGGAAGATTGAGAAGCAGATGCCGCCGCCGCATGAGAAGATAACTTCGACGCCTTCGTTATACCACGCAGCCGCTCTCGTCTGGATGTCGGGGGACGGCGCAAACGTGCCGGTGTAGAAGTAGTTGATCGTTACCGCGCCTTTGGCAAGGCCAAGCTCTTTGGCTGCAAGATCGGCGCCCTGGATGTATCCGTGACCGAAGCGGATAACGGCCGGGACCGCCATGCCGCCCATGAAGCCGAGGCTGCGGTAGCCTTCCTTGACAGCCGCATATCCCGCGAGGAATCCTGATTGCTCTTCAGCATAGAAAACGCTGACTGTGTTCGGGCTTACTTTTCCGACGAAGTTGTCGTAATCACCGTTGTTCGGGGAACCGTCCAGAAGGACGAACTTAACGTCCGGATAGCGGTCTTGCGCCAGGAACACCGGTACTTCGAACAGGAATCCCGGAGTGACGATGACTTTTGCTCCGCCCTGCACCGCGAGGTCGATCGCGTTAAGATAAGCGTCGTCACCCTGATCTGCAGGCTGATAATACTTGTGGGTGATGCCGTTCTCCTGAGCGTATTTCACGAGGCCTTCCCATGCGCCCTGGTTGAACGATCTGTCGTCGATCGTGCCGAGGTCCGTAATGAGCGCGAGCTCATATCCGCTCGCCTGAGGGGGAGGATTGCTGCTCGGTGCGCTTTCGCTCGGGCTGTCGCTTGGGCTTGCAGCCGGGGCGCTGGCGCTCGCGCTGGCACTGGGGCTTGCTTCGGAGCCGGCGCCGCTTCCGCTGCCTGTGTTGGCGTTGCCGCTGCCGGCGTTGTTGCCCCCGCTGGTTGAAGTGTCGTCTTTGTTGTTGCACGCGAACACGGCAAAAACAAGCGCGAGGATCAGTACGATTGCAAGGATCTTTTTCATTTTTTTACCTCCATGATAAATGTTGTTATTAATGAATTATGCATAATGCATCATACATTTACTAAAGTGTTGCGCGGGTGCGAAGCGTGTTGCGCGAAACGTGCGGCGCGGGTGCGAAGCGTGTTGCGCGGGCGCGCGTCAGTACCCTTTGGCAGAACCGCCTGCCAGGATCAGTACCGCGGAGCTTGTTCCGAGGCGGCTGCAGCCTGCCTCAATATACGCTTCCATGTCTTCCCTTGTGCGTATCCCTCCGGACGCCTTGATTTTTACGTCCGGGCCGATATGTTCTTTAAAGAGCTTAACGTCTTCCATGGTCGCGCCTGCGGTTCCGAATCCGGTTGAAGTTTTAATGTAATCAGCTCCGGCGTCCGTGACTGTTTTACATAGCCTGATTTTCTCTTCTTCGGTAAGATAGCATGTTTCGACGATCACTTTGAGGACATGCCGCCCCGCGATCTCTCTTAGAGTGTTTATCTCATTCGCGATTGCATCATACGCTCCGTTTTTAACGTCCGTGAGATTCACGACCATGTCCAGTTCATCGGCGCCGTCGATGAGAGCCTGCTTCGCTGACGCGGCTTTGACTGACGCCGCGTCATATCCGAGAGGGAACCCGATGACTGTGCATATGTTCAGTTCCGGGTAAGCCCGGCGGATGCGGCTGATGTAACAGGGCGGGACACATACGGAAGCTGTCTTGTATTCAACGGCGTCGTCGCAGAGCTGCGCTATCTCCTCCCAGGTTGCCGTTGCCTTCAGCAGTGTGTGGTCAACATGGCTGAGTATGTACGCGTCGTCCATATATGCGCCTCCATTCGTTAGTCTTGTTCATACGCGTTGTCTGTGTTTCCCGGACCGTTTAGCAGTATAACATATTATGTAGAAAACCGCAATTGCCGGTTGAAAAAAATGTCCTCGTAACTATTCAGGACCTTGCGCTCAGAAGACGTTTTTCTGCTTCCTATCCGCTCGAATGCGCATCCGTGCGCATACTCGCGCGCTCCGGCATCCATGCCTCCGCTTCCGGAAGCAGAATAAACGTCTTCCTCACCGGTCCTGAGAGCGTATCTGAAACGTAACATGTCCTCGTTACACTTCAGAGGGGTATCCGGGAGACTGCCTTTTTTGAGGCTGGTTGCGAAGCAGGAGGCGAAAGCCACTGCTCATATACCCCGGAACATTTGTAGAAGCCTCTAAAAAGCATCTCCCGGATACCCCTCTGAAGTGTAACATGTCCTCCGGTTCTCCTCATGAGGTTGCTGTTTACATATTGTTACCGCTTGAATGTTATGGTATACTCTGCTTAGCTGAGCTTCAGACCGGCTATTCCCGGACTGTCAAACATGATTATCTGCGAATGTATATAACGATCACAGGGGGGAAATCATATGAAGACCAGGATCAAAAAGATACTAACTGCAATACTTGCGCTGACTATGGCGCTCGTAATGCTTGCCGCTACGGCGTCGGCGTCGGCGTCCGCGCCTGCGGCCGCGGCTCCGCCGTTCTTAACGGCTGCAGCAACTGCGCCGCCGGCGGACGCTCCGGCAGGAAAGCCGGTTATCACCATGAATCCCGCTGACCGCACTGTCATCGCAGGAGGGACAACAACGTTTTCTGTCGCCGCTGCCGGCGCCCCGATTCTGGTCTATGCGTGGTACGAGCGCGATGACAGCGGAGGCTATCAGCAGATAGAGGACCACGGCGCCGGGAGCTTGTACTCCGGGGCTAACACCTCGCGGCTCACGCTGTCGAACGTGCCTGCCTCATATAACGGGCGGCGGTACATATGCAGGGTCTCAAACTCCGAAGGGTTTGCCGACTCGACATCAGCTACTCTTTCTGTTACTGCAACAGGCGCTCCGGTCATTACATCGCAGCCGGTCGACAGCAGAGTATACGAGGGAGGTAACGCGACGTTTTCCGTTATTGCCACAGGCGATCCTACGCCGACTTACCAGTGGATGTACCTGGATCAGCTGAATGAAAGCGAATGGCTGAGCATTACCGACGGCGGCGTCTTTTCCGGCGCTAACACGCCTATACTGAGTCTGACTAATGTGCCGATCACGTATAACGGGCGCAGGTTCATGTGTATGGTGTCCGGCAGCGGGGTGAGCGTGGACTCGAACACTGTCAGGCTTTCTATCGTACCTCCCGGCGCTCCGATCATTACTTCCCAGCCTGTGAGCCGAAGCATCACCGAAGGTAAGAACGCCACATTCACAGTCACCGCGACCGGTTCTCCGGCGCTTTCATACCAGTGGATGTACCGCGACCTGAATAATAACACGGAGTGGTTCAACATCTCAAACGGCGGTTTCTACACCGGAGCGACGACCGCCGCGCTGACCATTACCGCCGCGACCTGCGATCTGGACGGTTACCGGTTTTGCTGCTATTTACGCAACAACGTGGGTAACTTGCAGTCAGCCGAGGTAACTCTCACGGTGTTATCAGCCGTTACCGCCGCCCCGGTAATCGTGGGCCCCGAGTCTCTGGTCCTTGAAGAGGGTTATGTGACAACGTCTTCGGAAATGTTCACAGTCACGGGCGGTCCGGGGACAGTTGTGAAAATCACCGCAGGCGACGCGAAGATCTCCTGGAATGATATGACGCATAAGATCAACATAGCCGAAGGGCTTTTGCCGGGCGTCTACCCTGTCACCCTTTCGGTATCGGGCGCAACCGGAGCTGACGTACTTTTCATGTTTGAACTGACAATACTTCCGAAAGACGTATCCGGGATGCAGAACTTTATAACCGTGAACACATATGAGCCGGGCCAGTTTTCCGATGTTGACGAAACCGCCTGGTACGGCGCTGATAATCAGAAAATCATCGTTACTGCATACGAGTTCGGGCTTATGGTGGGCGGCGCGGATATGACTTTCAATCCGAACGGCAACGTTACCATAGCGGAGGCGATCACTGTCGCAGCCCGTGTCCACAGCGTTTACATGACAGGCCGCGATGAGTTTCAGCAGGGCGACCCATGGTATCAGGTTTATGTGGACTATGCAATATTAAATGGTATAATAGCTGACGATGATTTTGCGGATTATACCCACGCGGCTACCCGCGCGGAGATGGCGTATATATTCGCGGCAGCGCTGCCTGAAAAGGAGCTTGAGGCGCACAATGATGTTGAGTCGCTGCCGGATGTTTTTGACGATACCCTGTACTGCGAGTTCATTTTCACGCTCTACAGAGCCGGCGTCCTTACAGGAGGCGATGATTCCGGCACGTTCAAGCCATACGCAAGTATCACAAGAGCTGAAGCCGCCGCGATAATAAGCCGCATCATTTTGCCGGAGATGCGCGTGAGCGGAAGGACATACTCCCGGACTTCGCCTGACGCGGGGGCGGAGCAGGGAGATTCACAGAGCGGCGAAGCCCTTACGGATCCGGAGGCCGGCGGAACGCCGGAAGGTACGGACCCGGAGGTCGGCGGAACGGACCCGGAGACCGGCGATCCGTACGCTCGTGAGCCGCAGGGATGATGACCAGCGGGACGCCGGAAGGCACGGACCCGGAGACCGGTGATCCATACGCTCGTGAGCCGCAGGGATGATGACCAGCGACACGCCGGAAGGCACAGACCCGGAGACCGGCGGAACGGACCCGGAGACCGGCGATCCGTACGCTCGTGAGCCGCAGGGATAACAGCCGGCGGATGCCTTATCGGAAGCTGCTTCCTTCGCGCTCCCGGCGTGCCGGAAGCATCCTGACAGAAGCGCCCTTACCCGCTGTAAAACTGTCTACGGCGCAGATAAGAAATAACTGAGCGGGCGGCGCTTTTCGCAGCCCATTTCGACGAGAAGAGGATCGCAATGAACGCATCGGGTAATCGCGCGCCGAGAGGCAGAGGCAGGATAACCGCGCGCGTACGGAACTCAAATATAATACTGCTTGTTGTGGTCCTTATACTCATCCTGACGACAGCTATTGTAATGGGCAATGGCGTCGCGGTAAGGGCGTCAAACAGCCTGGCATACTTCTACTCAGTTGAAACTGTAGATAAATTCAACCTTTATATGAGCAGAGACCTGGCTCTTGTGCAGAAAATATCCCGGTCAAAGGCCGTTTCGGAATGGTTTGCCGACGAACAGGATCCGGTTAAGCGGGCCGCGGCATTCAACGAAATGGTGGACTGCTTTGATATTGTGCGCGGTATCGAGCTTTACTTTGCGATCGACGAGTCGAAAAACGAGTACACCCTGAGCAGAGATGGTTCAATATCCGACTTTATCCCCTTTGACATTATTATCGCCGAAGATCCGTATAATGCCTGGTACTATGAATTGATCAACTCCTCAAATGATTATGCTTTCAACATAGATATCGACAAGAACTCGCGCGAATGGCAGATGTGGATCAACCATAAAGTAATGCGAAATGGTGAAGTCGTGGGAGTTTTTTGCACAGGGCTTCTTGTCGATGAAATGCTCCGCGCCATGTTTGACAGTTATGAAGTCAGCAACGCGAAAGGATACCTGATAGATATGCAGGGCGTCATCAAGCTTGACAGCGAGCTTGGCGAGCCCATCGCAAACGAGGGCCGGCACATTTACAGCGAAAGTTCTGACCCGGCGTTCAGCTCATACCTCGATGCGCTGCTTAGCGGCAGAGATGGTTACTTCAGTGAGAACGAACGCCCCGAGGTGATAACTCTTTCAAGAGGACAGTACGGCTACGCTTCAGTCGCGCCTGTGCCAAACGCCGCCTGGCTCGTTGTAACATTTTTCAGCAGTAATTCCCTTTTCGGCGTCACGACGCTTTTTCCCCTTGTCATATCGCTGATCCTTATCTTCATTCTATATATACTCGGAAGTACTTCGATAACGAGCAGGTTTGTCCTTAATCCGCTTAAAAAACTTACTGAAAGCGTATCTATGACCGGCGACAAGCAGGATAAAATGATTTTCGGCGACGACCGCGACGATGAGTTCGGCGAGCTCTCGCGCACGATCATCGACGCGATGAAGAACATCGAGCAACGTGATATGCTGTTCAGTTCAGTCAATAGCGCCATCACAGTGCTGCTCCAGGCGGAGGTCGACGAGTTCGTGAGCGCCCTGCAGGAGAGCATGGGCATTATGGCGGAGGCAGTCGGCGCTGACCGCGTGCGGTTGTGGCGGAACTACTATTCGGAAGGGCGCTTGTACTGCACTCAGCTTACCGAATGGTCGGAAGGAGTCGAACCATCTCAGGGACGGTCAATTACGATAGAGACTTCGTATGATGACGATCTTCCCGGATGGGAGGATAGCCTGTCGAACGGGGAGTGTATCAATAATATCGTTCGCAACATGGCTCCTCACGAACAGGAGAGGTTCGCCCCGCAGGATATCAAGTCGATTCTTATCGTTCCGGTGTTTCTGAGAGGCGAGTTCTGGGGGTTCGTCGGATTTAACGACTGCAGGGACGAGAGGCTTTTCACCGTGAATGAGGAGTCGATTCTGCGTTCGGCCAGCCTGCTGATAACAAACGCGCTTCTGCGAAATGACATGACGCGGGAGCTTGCCTCAGCTCTGGAAAACGCTCAAGCTGCCAGTCAGGCGAAAACCAGTTTCCTTTCCAACATGAGCCATGAGATCAGAACTCCGATAAATGCCATCGTCGGCATGACGATGATCGGAAAAGCAGCGCCGGACCCGGAGAGGAAGGACTATGCTTTCGGCAAGATCGAGGTCGCGTCTTCGCATCTGCTCGGAGTAATAAACGATGTGCTCGATATGTCGAAAATCGAGGCGAATAAGTTCGAGCTCTCCATTGTGGAGTTCGACTTTGAGAAGCTTCTGCAAAAAGTAGTGAATGTCAACGTGTTCCGCGTCAATGAGAAGAACCAGAAGCTGTCCGTAAAGCTCGATCCGAAAATCCCTTCGCGCCTTATCGGAGACGATCAGCGGCTTGCGCAGGTCATAACCAACTTGCTGTCAAACGCTGTAAAGTTCACGCCGGAAGAAGGCTATATAACACTTACGATGAGCTATATTGGCGAAGAAGACGGGCGATGCAGTATTATGACGGAAATCACCGACACCGGAGTCGGCATCAGCCCGGAGCAGCAGGAGCGTCTCTTCAACTCATTTGAACAAGCGGAGAGCAGTACATCGCGCAAGTTCGGCGGCACGGGTCTTGGCCTGGCGATCTCAAAACAGATCGTAGAGCTCATGGGCGGCGAGATATGGATCAAGTCAGAGCTTGGAGAAGGCTCGACGTTCGGTTTCATTATCAGGCTTGAGCGCGCCGCGTCCGCGGAAGTACCCATATACCATCTTGAAGACCTTATCGACATCAGCCTGCTCGTCGTAGACGACGACCCTGAAACGCTTGAGTATTTCTCCGCGCTTGCGGAACGTATGGGTATCTCCTGCGACACTGCTTCCGGCGGGGCTGAGGCTCTCGGCGCGTTTAACGACGAACGCAAATATGATATATGCTTTATCGATTGGAAAATGCCGGAAATGGACGGCGTCGAGCTTACCCGCAGGATAAGGTCAGCAGGCGCTTATGAACCGATCATTATAATGATTTCCGCGTATGACTGGATGAGCGTTGAGCAAAAAGCAATTGACGCGGGCGTAAACGGATTCCTTGCAAAACCTATCTTTCCGTCCGACTTGATCGACTGTATCAACAGTAATATCGGAACGAAGTTCGTCACAAAAGCAGAGCATTCAGCTGAAGCAAAAACCAGTTCCTTCCCCGGGCGCCGCATCCTGCTGGCGGAAGACGTCGATATAAACCGTGAAATCGTTCTGGCTCTTCTTGAACCGACGTTGCTTGAGATCGATTGCGCCGTAAACGGCCTGGAGGCGGTCGAAATGTTCAGCGCCGCGCCGGAAGCGTACGATATGATTTTCATGGACGTGCAGATGCCTGAAATGGATGGCCTAACTGCCACGCAGAACATACGCGCGCTGGGTTTTCACAGGGCGCTGGATATACCGATCGTCGCAATGACTGCGAACGTGTTCAGGGAGGACGTTGAGATGTGTCTCGCTGCCGGTATGAACGATCATATCGGGAAACCGATCGACTTCGACGAGATGATCGGTATGCTTCAGCGATATGTTCAGGTTAGCTGACGAAAACACAACGGGGCGTACTGCAGGCGTCCGTTACTGTTCCGGGGCGTTGTCTCTGTTTACAGGGAGTATCAGGGCTGCGGATATGGTCATTACCCGGAAATGATGATATATTTCACTGTGTCAGTACCGGTTCGCCGTCTGTGCGGGCCGGCGGCAATAAAATATCTGAATATTTGGAGGGCTTATCAATGAGTGATCTACTGGCAAATGACGTAAGAAACATGTTCGACAGGGCTTTCGCGACTATACGCGGCATTATTGAAGTGTTCCCTGATGACAAGTGGCTGACGCCGCACGGGGACGAGTATTATATTCCCAGCAGCATCGCGTACCACATTGCCTCCTTCATGGACGGCGCTGTCGCCGGCGGCTTCAGGGATCCAAACTTCAGGGAAAACCTCCCGTTCGGAGAGTGGCACGGTATCACTGCCGACAGGCTGCCCGGAAAAGCCGCGCTGCTTGAGTACTACATCGGGGCGGAAGATCGCTGCAAGAAAGCGCTTGCGGGAATTACGGACGCGGACGTCACTGCTGCGCTGCCTCCCGAGATGGCCCGTATGGGCGGCACTCAGCTCGGCGCGTACCTGGGCTGGATGCGCGAGATTTCCGATCATACAGGTGAAATGAACAAGATGCTGATCGAAAACGGCATCGACGACATCTGGAAGTAGGGACCTGCTGAGTCTGCAGTCACATGCAGCTTGCGAATCCTTCGCCCGCGACCACTATATGATCGTCAAGCGAGATGCCGAGTAGTTCACCGGCAAGTTTGATACGCGTTGACACTTCCCGGTCCTGATCGCTGACGTCGAGCATCCCGCTCGGATGGTTATGCGCTATGATTATAGACGCGGCTCTGTCCTCGATCGCCACTGAGAAAACCTCTCTCGGATGCACAAGCGACGCTGTCAGAGTCCCGATCGTTATGACATGGCTGTTTATGAGCCTTCTTGCGCCGTTGAGGGTTAGCAGGACAAAGTGCTCCTGTTTTCTGTCCCTGATGAACCCCAACTGCTCCGCGGCGCGCTCGGGCGAATCTATCAGCGGAGCTGCCTGCTTTGTAAACTTGCGGCGGCAGAATTCGAGCATGGCGAAAATCGTCGTCGCTTTGACCGGCCCGACGCCTCTTATCGACTTCACATCGTCAATAGTCAGCTTTTCAATTCCCAGAGTCTGAACCTTATCGTTCAGACTCCTTGCTATTTGCTTGAAATCGTATCCCTGTATCCCGCTTCCGATGACTATTTGAAGCAGCTCCACATCAGAGAGAGCGGCGGCGCCTTTCTTATTCAGCTTTTCACGCGGCAGTTCCTGTGCTAATGGCATGCTTGCGTCCATCCCTTCCTGATCTCGCCCTGATGTGAGCATAATCCTTAAAGGTACTTTAATGTCAAGACATATTTTTTATTTTTTTTGACACCCTGCCGGCGCGGGGTTATACTGTATGGGCTATGAGAACCGAGAAAACCTCCATAATTGATTCTGTCCGCAGAGTGCGGACGCCGCTATATGGTTTGAGAACTTGCTTTTCAAACTTTCTCCGATCCGTCCGTCTCCGGCGGACGCCGCCCTGTGGTTTGAAAACTTGCTTTGCATACTTTCTAAAAGTGTTCGCTTCAATTATGACCGCGGCGGCGTGTCTTTTTGCAGCGTCGTGCGGCGTAAATGACGCGGCGCCCGTTTCCGCCTTGTCTCCGCTTCAGATAGCGGAAATCATTGTTTCCGCTCAGGACTGCGGGCAGTCGCTTTACCCCCTGACTTCGGGCGATGATCTTTTCGGCGATTATCTTACGGTCCATTATGCTCTGGACGCGAGCAGTGTTAAGGATGGCGTTATCTGCTATGCGGAGGGCGCGGACGCGACGGAGATCACCGTGCTGCTTCTCACCGGAAGCGAAAACGCGCGGGCGGTTTCCGACTCGCTGAAAGATTATAAAGAACGCCGTATATCGGCGTTGACCGGCTACTTACCGGAGCAGGCGGAGCTTGCTTCGAGAGGCGTGATTGTCACGAGCGGCGCATATGCAGCGTTGTTTATTTGCGGTGATCCCGCCGGCGCCGAGAAGGTTTTCAACTCCTGTTTCGGGAAGGATCCTCCCAAACTTCCCGGTGATTCCGCGGTTATTTGGGCCGGTGTGCCGGACGGCGCAGATGGCGCCGGCGACGCCGGAAGTGATATGCGGGAAAGTTATGACCCGTCTGCTGCGGGTAATGGCGCTAACAACGCAAATGGCGCCGGAGGAAATGGCACAAACGGCTCTAACGGCGGCAACGGCGCAAACGACGGCAGCGGCGCTAACGGCGGCAACGGCTCTAACAGCGGCAGCGGCTCTAACAGCGGCAGCGGCTCTAACAGCGGCAGCGGCGCAAACGACGCAAACGGCGCCGGGGGTAACGGCGGCGTCCCGGATGGTGCGGGCGAACCCGGCGGCAGTCCGGGCGAACCAGGCAGCTCCGGTACTCCGGAAAATGGCGGCGCACCCGGTAACTCCGGTACTCCCGGAGGCTCCGGGCAACCTGAAGGTCAACCGGGCGGTTCTGATTCCGGCGGCGCATCGGGCGCTTCACCTTTGCCGGCGCCCTCAGGTACACAACAACCTTCACAGCCGGGTTCGGCCGAGCAGCCGGCTTCTCATCCGCCGGAGACTTCGTCTCCGCAGCCTTCGCAGCCTTCGCAGTCGCCGCAGCCCTCGCAGTCTCCTTCACCGACTCCTGTCAAGGGTTCTTCACCGGTAGAGGGCGAGTTCGACCCCGCGGCGATCCTGGCTGCATGGAACTCCGGAGATACTTCCGCGCTGAACGAGAAAAACAGTAAAATCCTTGAAGCCTGTTCAGACGTCATTGACGCGTACATTAAGCCGGGCATGACAGACTATGTAAAAGAGCTGACTATCCACGACTGGATCGTCAAGTGGAGCGCATATGATGTTGAAGCCAACAACAACTCCCCTAACGCAAAACCGGATCCTGACAATAACAACCCGTACGGGCTGCTGTACAACCGAAAATCGATCTGCAGCGGCTATTCGTCTACATTCCAGCTGTTTATGGACATGCTCGGAATAGAATGCATCACTGTGAAAGGCTACGCGCGCGATCTTAACACTGAGCATGCCTGGAACATGGTGCGTCTGGACGGCGAGTGGTACTGCGTCGATGTGACCTGGGACGACCCGACCGGTTCTTTGAAGGACGACTTCATTTCTCACGAATTTTTCAATGTGACAAGTCAGCATCTGAGAGATACAAGGCATATCTGGGACGATAGCCGGACGCCTGAGGCCACGGCGACAACCTACAGCTGGGCGGCGATGTCCTGATGATAAGCTGCAACATAATTTCCGGGAGTGACGCAGAAAGTGAGCTCACATTTATGAGCATTAAGAAACCGTGGCTAAACTCATATGGCAACGTACCGCACACTCTCAATTATCCGGATTGCTCTATGGCAAGCCTTGTGCTCAGCACCGCGGAAACATCCCCGGATACCATTGCCTATGACTTCTTCGGGTGTATGCAAACATACAGCGGGTTTACGGAAGAAATCCGCCGCTGCGCCCGCGGGTTGAAAGCTATAGGAATAAGCCCCGGCGAACGTGTCACTATTTGCATGCCGAACACACCTCAAACAGTCATCGCATTTTACGCGCTGAATCTGATCGGCGCTGTTTCGAATATGGTCCATCCGCTTTCCGCTCCCGAAGAGCTTGTCCGCTATATCAACGCCGGCCCAAGCGTCGCTGTCATTACTCTTGATCAGTTTGCCGGAGTTCTCGAAGAGCTTCTGCCAAGAATCAGCGTGCAGACTGTCATCCTGACAGGCATTGAAGACGGTCTGAGAGGCGTCAAAAAACCGTTGTACAGGCTTACTCAGGGCAGGAAAATCAAACGCCGCCCGTCAGGCGGCAAGTTTCTGAGATATTCTGATCTGCTTCAGCGCGGCGGGAGCTACACGGGCAGCTATGACGCGCGCGCGACCGGCGGAGACGTCGCTTCGATACTGTACAGCGGCGGAACGTCCGGTTCCACGAAGGGCATACTGTTGACTAACCTGAATTTCAACGCGCTCGCGATGCAGACGTTCGCCTCCAGCGAATGCGTCGTTCCCGGTCATAAAATGCTCGCTATTATGCCCGTTTTCCACGGGTTTGGCCTGGGCGTATGCATACATACGGCATATGTCTCCGGCGCTACGACTATACTTGTGCCCCAGTTTTCAATCCAGTCTTACGCGCAGCTTCTCAAGAAGCATAGGCCTCACTATATTGCCGGCGTACCGACCCTCTACGAGGCTCTCCTGCGCTTGAAGAATATCGGTAAACTTGACTTGTCGCAGCTTGAGGGCGTATTCTCAGGCGGTGATTCCCTGTCGATCGAACTTAAGCGCAAGGTCGACGCGTTTTTGCGCAGTCACGGCGCTTCAGTGCAGATCCGCGAGGGTTACGGCCTCACCGAATGTGTCACCGCAAGCTGTCTTACGCCCCGCGACTTCCACAAGGAGGGCAGCATAGGGATACCGTATCCCGATACTATATATAAAGTGGTGCGCCGCGGTACTCATGAAGAGCTCCCGTACGGTGAGGAGGGCGAGATCGTGCTTTCCGGGCCCACGGTTATGAAGGGCTACGACGTCAGCGCGGCTTCCGCTGCCGGTGACGGCAACGAGGCCGACGTCAGCGCGGCTTCCGCTTTGGGCGGCGACTCAATAGCCGGTGATACTTCCGCTGCCAATGACGCAGACGCAGTCATTGCAGGCGCAGCTGGCGCCGACGAGGCTGATACCGAAGGCGTCGGAGACGATGAAACAGCGCTGGCGCTGCAGAAGCATCCCGACGGACTCGTCTGGCTCCACACAGGCGATCTAGGCATGATGGACGAGGATGGCTTTATATATTTCCGTCAGCGAATCAAACGGATGATCATATCATCCGGTTACAGCGTATACCCGTCGCAGCTTGAGAACATCATCGAGTCGCACGAAAATGTACTGATAAGCTGTGTCATAGGCGTACCCGACGATTACAGGATGCAGCGTATCAAGGCGTTCATTGTCCTTCGCGGCGGGCTTGAACCGACAGAAGAGATCAAGGCGTCAGTACTGGAGCACTGCCGCAGAAATATCGCCAGATACGCAATGCCGAGGGAGTTTGAATATCGCGCCGATCTTCCCCGTACCCTGGTCGGGAAAGTCGCGTACATTGAGTTGGAAAAAGAAGAAGAGGTGAAAGCAAATGGACAGAATATGGTTTGATGATATGGAGGCAAAGATCCCGCGCGGCGGCGTGAGGACGAGGTTCGCTCCGAGCCCCACCGGCTACATGCATGTCGGCGGTCTGAGAACCGCTCTGTATGCATACCTCATTGCAAAGAAAAGCGGCGGTACGTTTATTCTTCGCATAGAGGATACCGACTCCGCCCGCTTTGTCGATGGCGCTACAGAGATCATTATCGACACGCTTCGCGGTTCCGGACTGGAGTATGACGAAGGCCCCGGTATCGGCGGGCCTGTCGCCCCGTACACCCAGAGCGAGCGAAGGGATCTGTACAAGCCGTACGCTGAACTGTTGTGCGAAAAGGACTCTGCGTACTACTGTTTTTGCGGGCATATCGCGCACGATGAGCGCGAGCACGCGGAATTGGGGGTTGTCTCCGAAGAAGAGGATCCCTGCCGCGCAATACCGTATGAAGAAGCTCTTCAGCGTGTAAACTCGGGCGAAAGCTGCGTTATACGGATGAAAACTCCGCGCAGCGGGACGACTACGATCAGCGATCTGGTCTTCGGTGAGATCACAGCGCAGAATAAAACTCTCGATGACATGGTTTTGCTGAAAAGCGACGGTATGCCGACGTACAACTTCGCCAATGTTGTCGACGATCATCTGATGGGCATTACGCACGTTTTGAGAGGCAGCGAGTACATAAGCTCTGCGCCCAAGTATAACCTGCTGTATGAAGCCTTTGGATGGGATATCCCGGAGTATGTTACAGTTTCGCTTATCATGCGCGACGCGCACCATAAACTCTCAAAGCGAGCCGGTGACCCTACATACGACGATCTTCTGAAAGACGGCTATCTGCCGGAAGCCGTGCTGAACTACGTTGCACTCCTGGGCTGGAGCCCCGGCGGTGAACGCGAGGTCTTCTCATTGAGCGAAATGACCAATGTGTTTGAGATCGGAGGCATATCGAAATCACCGGCAATATTCGATATAGAAAAGCTGAATTACTTCAACAGCGAGTATATCCGTGCAATGTCCGCCGAGGCTTTTGCCAAATTGGCGCAACCTTACATCAAGAAAGCTGTAAACAATGAAAACCTGCCTATCGAGGCGATAGCGTCTATATTGCAGGCGCGCTGTGAGAAGCTCAGCGATATTCCCGGGAAAATCGGCTTCCTCGACGTTCTTCCGGAGTACACGGCGGATCTATACATCCATAAAAAGTCGAAGACCGACGAAGGCATCTCGCTTGATATGCTCCGGCATGCTTTCGGCGCGTTTTCCGGGCTGCAGGAGTGGACAAATGATGTTGTTCACAACACTCTTGTTGAGCTTGCGGAAAACCTGGGCGTTAAAAACGCGACTCTGATGTGGCCTGTGCGCATTGCGGTATCCGGCATGGCAATAACGCCGGGCGGCGCTGTGGAGATTTGCGGTATACTCGGTAAAGATGAAACGCTCAGACGAATTGAGAGAGGTATTGAAATGTTAGGAGGAACGGCCGGTGAGTAGGACGCTGAAGAAACTGCTTGTAGTTTTCACGCTGCTTTGCATTGTCGTTGTGCTCGTTTTCGCAGCCGAGCTTGTGTACCTGAACAGAGACGGCGGTGACGCGGACGCAAAAGCGCCGCCGGCGGAAAGCCCGGGTGCGCAGGAAACGCTTCCTTCCGTGCCGCCGTCTGAGACAGGGTCTCCGCAACCCACTGATACAGAGTCTCCGGGCGTCGAATCACCGCCGGAAGAAACCGCTTCATCTCAGGAGAATCCGGCTGAGGATATTCTATACACGTTGGCGATGACGGATGAAGTCTCTCTCACGCTGTACGCAGGCGAAGACAAGTTCGATTATCATCTGGTGGACGAAGGTTACTTGTTTGTATTTAAAGAAGGCGTCGCGACTCTTGAAGTCCTTTTAGACTTTCTGCCGCGCGGAGCCGCCGCGCGAGCCGTGGGCTATCTTGACAATTATCCGGGCGTCGGCGAGTCAACTATCGAAACAGAACGTGAAATAGGAAAGTCTTCGCTTATCGGCGCTTATGTCACTGCCATGTCCGGCGAGTCGACGTATGCTGCCTGGATCTACGAGATCCCAAGCGAAGACGATCATCTCGGCATTCTGTTCATCATCCACTACCGCGACGAGGCCCAAAGGGGCGCGCTCTACAAGCTGCTCGATTCCATAGAACTTATTCCGACGCCGCAGGACCTCTACGAAGACGGCGAGATCGACGGCCTGCGCATGCCGGATGTGTCGGGCTAAAACGGCATTGCTCCCTCAAGCGTCAGAAGCGCCCTCTTGATTTCAATGCCGCCCGCATAACCCGTAAGCGATCTGTCTGTGCCGATGACGCGGTGGCATGGAATGATTATGCTGATCGGGTTTTTCCCGTTTGCCGCTCCGACTGCGCGGCAGGCTTTTTCATTTCCGACTATAATTGCCTGTTCTTTGTATGTGCGCGTTTCGCCGTATGGGATCGTCAGCAGCGCGTTCCATACTCTCCTTTGAAACGCAGTTCCTTCAGGGTTGAGAGGAAGTTCGTCGAAACTCTTTCGTTTACGGTCAAAGTATTCATAAAGCATTTCCGCCGCTCTTGATATGAGCGGCGTTTCGGAGTTGACAGAATCACGGACGGGGATTGTTGAGATATCGGTTATTGCACCTTCCGCCTCTGCTATGATATATGTCCCCACAGGGAAAACATATTTATACGATGTTTTCGTCTTCATAAACGTTAAAAGCCCAGGTTAAGTCCGCCGGTGAGTTTTGACATGGACTCATTCATGCTTGCCTCTGCTTTGCGCATCGCTTCATTGACAGCCGCTACGATGAGGTCCTGCAGCATCTCAACATCCTCAGGGTCGACGGCGTCCGGTTCAATAACAAGCTCCGTCAACTCATGTTTTCCGCTTACAACCGCCGTGACAACACCCCCGCCCGCTTGCGCGGAGTATGTTCTCTCCTCCATCTCCGCCTGCATTTGCAGAAGGTCGGACTGCATCTTTTGCGCCTGTTTGATCATGTTCATGTTCATTCCGCCGCCGCTGTAACCGCCGCCCCGGAAACCACCTTTTGCCAATTTTAACTCCCCTTTCTATGGATGCTGAACTGTGCTGCAGATCATCCGGAAACTTCGCTATTGCTCCCGGTATCAAGTGAAGTACATGATGCTCCGGTGCTATAGTGACTTATCAATAATAAACGCCATGAGCTGCTCTCTTTTCTCTTCTGCGCTTTTCTCCTGCTCTGCTTGACGAGGCGCTGTGCGGATTGCGACTTCGTGGCCGAGTACGCGATAAGCTGCGTCTTTGATCATTGCGGATGTAGTTTCGTCTTTGACTCTGCCTGCTGTGAACACGTCATCAGTGTAGATTGTCAGAATTCCGTCGCGGATCTCAGCAGTGACTGTATTGCTGTTCGCCAGCGGCGCGTGTATCGAAGCGTCAGTATACTCGATCAGCTCAAGTATTTCTCCCCACGGGTCACGCACTCTTTCGGAGGCGTCAGTAACCGGCAGATCTTCCTGCTGTGCGGATTGCTCCGGTTGTGCGGGCTCCGGGGCTTGCTCCGGCTGCGCGGTCTGCTCCGGCTGCGCGGTCTGCGTGGTCTGCTCCGGTTGTGCGGGCTCCGTGGTCTGCACTGGTTCCGCTTGTGCGTGCTCCGGGGCTTGCTCCGGTTCCGCCTGCACCTGAGTAAGTTGCGCGGCATGAGTATCCTGCCCCTCCGCATTGGCTGCAGATGGATGTCGGCTGACCGCAGGAATGTAGTCCCCGGAATCTTTCTCTTCCAGAGCAGCGAGCCGAGCCAGAATCGCTGTTGGATCCTCCGCCATTTGCTCGGAGCATAACCTTATGACACACATTTCCGACGTAAGCCTTGCGCTTCCTCCCCGCACAATTCCTGACGCCGCTTCCCTTAACGCGTCAAGACAGTAGAAAATCCTCTCAGGTGTAAAATCTTGCGATAATCCCGATATTACCGGACTGCCGAACATTCCGCTCAGAAGTCCGGATTCCGGTGAAAGCTTGTATACAAGCATATCTCTCATTATCGACGCCATATCATTGATAAGCGACGCCATATCCCGCCCGTCCCTGTACAGGCTGTCGAAAATGGCAAGCGCGGCAACAGTATCCCTGTGCGCAACTGCAGTTGCAAGCCCTTGTATTTCCTGTGACATGAAGATTCCTATAGTATCCTGAACGCGCCGGAGATCGACTTCAGTGTCGGAAGCGCACTGATCAAGCAGCGATATCGCGTCGCGCATAGAGCCATCAGCTATCGAAGCAAGCATCTGCGCAGCGTCCGGCGCCAGCGTAACGCCCTCTTTAGCGGCTATACCGTTGAGGCAGTCGGCGATCGTCTGCGACGAGATCCTTTTGAATGAGAATCTCTGGCAGCGGGACAGTATCGTCGCCGGAACTTTATGAAGCTCTGTTGTGGCAAGGATAAAAATTATATGCTCCGGCGGCTCTTCAAGTGTTTTGAGCAGCGCGTTGAACGCCTGAGAGGAGAGCATATGAACTTCGTCGATTATATACACCCGTTTTGCCACAGATACAGGGACATAGTTCGCTTCCTCGCGAAGCGCCCGGACATTGTCAACACCGTTATTCGAAGCGGCGTCGATTTCCAGTACGTCGAGTATTGCCCCGCTCTCTATGCCTGTACACGCGTCGCATTCATTGCACGGGTTGCCATCAACGGGATTTCTGCAGTTAACGGCGCGGGAGAGTATCTTCGCACAAGTCGTCTTTCCGGTTCCGCGCGTGCCGACAAACAGGTATGCGTGCGACAATCTCCCTAGCATTACCTGTTTGCGGAGCGTTTCTGTTATGTGTTCCTGTCCGGCTACGTCAATGAAAGTACGCGGCCGGTATTTTCTGTATAGGGCTTTATACAGCGTCCTCACAAACTCCATTCCGTTACATCCGCCTGGCGGCGGTTTACTCAATAACTTTAAGGCCGCGCACCGGCCTTTGAAAGTGTGATATACCCGCTGCTCTGACAGCCGGCTCAGAACCGGTTGCCTCGCGGCACACGTAAGGTTTCGCTTAATGCTGCTCGGTTCCCCGCCTGACATGGTTCACGAATTTACGTTGCGCGAGACCGGCTCGTCATCGCTGCTTATCAGAGGCTGACAACACATCACAAGTCCGGGGGCCGGAATTCATCCCTGCTGTAGCGGGTTGCAGGTCACAGGGCACCGCTGACTCCCCGACTAGCGCGGCCATACGGTCATTATATCAAGTGTTATTCCCTATTTCAAGAAAATAATCAACCCATGAAATAATCAACCCATTAGTACACCCCGTACTCTTTTACTGTCTCGAACATTATCTCGACATTTTCACGCTTGCATTTTCCAAGCCCGCATGACGTCTCAAAAATGAAGCCGCCGCCCGGAGCGCAGTCGTCCATGATTTTCTTCACAGCGTCGCGCACCTGGTCCGGCGTGCTCCAGTCGAGCATCGCAGCCGGGAAGCCGCCTGAAATGCATGCGATTCCGCCGAGCTTTTTCTTTGCCACAGCCATATCAACGTCTTCAAAGTGGTAGAAGACCTTGCCGGGCGGAACTTCGGTCAGGCAGTCGATCCTTGTATCATATTTGCCTTCGGTATAGATATACGGCACATGGCCGCTTTCTATTATGGCCAGAATGATCTTTTGCAGATGGCTCCAGTAATACTTTCTGTAGTGTTCTCCGCTCAGGAAGCCGTCAAACCCTTTGTGCAGCGCCATAAAGAAATGCTTGCCTTCGTTAATGCCCTTTGTACGGCCGATCATTTCCAGCATGTTCTCCAGCGATTCGTCGATGTACCTTTCAATGTCCTGCGGTCTCTCATACAGGTCCTCCATCGTGAGGATCGAGCCGCGCAGGAAATCGCTGTAGCCGTCGTATGGGACTCCCGCGCCGCCGCCCATCCATACAGGATACCCCATATCATGTATTTCCTGATTGATCGCTTCGGTCTTTTCCTGGTACGCCTTATAAAACTCTTCTATCTTCCATAACTCTTGTATCATTGTGCGGAATTCGGGGCTGGAGAACATCCTCGCCATGCTGCGCGCTCCGCTCATACCGCCAAGAGCTTCCCTGAAACGTTCAAGGGGGTCAAATACGCCGGAGTTTCTGGGCAGCGACTTTGTTATGGTCCAGCCGGTGCGGTCACTGAAGAATTCGTCGAACTCGTCGTCAAGCAGCAGAGGGAATTCTATGAACTGCTGCAGCGAGTTGTCGTCGATGATGTTCCCGGGCATTCCGGCCCAGCGCATATTCTTCGGCTTGATCATTTCCATGGCGGGCCCTTCACCTGCGTTTATCATGCCGACGCCCGTCCCCACGTCCGGATCGTAGTCGTTGAGGTACTTCACTGCTGCGTTCCTGATTTTTTGCAGGGATGTGTCGTATACGACTTCGGCAACTGTGTAACCGGCGTTGAACACCGGGAACAGCTCCGCGGGCGGCATGACAGGCACCCTGTCAGGCTCCTTCAGCGCTATTGCGTCTATGACCCTTTTCTCTTTCTCATTGTACTTTTTCTGATTTTCAGGTAACATCCGTACCACACTCCTTTCATTGCCCTGATTCTACCACGAACACCGCGAATAATACAGCAAAATCGGCAAACAATATTAGCCGGTAACACAGCGGTTACTGTTCACTGTCCCATCGTCATTGCGGCCTCCGCGCCGCAATCCCATGAATAATGTACCTGTCCGATGGGGATTGCGGGTCAAGCCCGCAATGACGAGACAGTTTGACTGTTTTTTCTGGCATACCGTGAACAGTAACGACAGCGCATGTTACGCTTCAG
>Ga0082212_10000934_pt1 | contig 42969 bp, 43 predicted proteins | sample TergutNt197P3_FD_71548 | JGI IMG/M metagenome (GOLD analysis project Ga0082212, IMG submission 71548) | Neocapritermes taracua P3 segment gut microbial communities from Petit-Saut dam, French Guiana - Nt197 P3 | ecosystem: Host-associated > Arthropoda: Insects > Digestive system > Gut ...
CAACATCGCCTCAAACTGTTCAGGAGAGCGCATCCATCCGCCATGTCGCCATTCGCGCTTACGCGTACAGTGGCGGCAAAGCATCGGGCAAATATCAGTTAAAATCATTAGCGCACGGTCAGGATAGCGATGTACTAAACCAGGTACTACAGAATGTTCCTCTTCCGCCAATGGATCTTCCATACTGGCACAAGATACAGAAAGCTCTTCTATCGAGGGTAAGGATTGCATGCGAATCGGGTCGAAAGGATCGTCAGGGTTCATCAATGACAAATAATAAGGAGTGATGGACATGGGGTACTTGCCACTTACAAGACACAATTCAGCACGCTCTTGCGCGCTAAGATGAATATATTTGGATAATTCTTCAACAGTTGTTATGCGGTTACGGAAATGCCAACGCCAATCGTTCCAATGTTCCGAAGGGGTATTACAAAACAGGCGTCTCGCCGAGGTTTCTCCAGTAAGTGGAGGTTCATCTTCCTCTAGTTGAATCGTGGTAGCAGTAGCTCCAGAGGATTTTCTTGTGACTTCTTTGGTCCGCATGACCTGAGCTCTCATTATATAATTCGACTCTCCTTACTTAATGCTACCATTCTCAATGCATGGCACTCTTGCAGCACATCGCATAAATCAATGCCTGTTATGATTAAAATTTATATCATTGGCATAACTATATGTCAAGAAATATTACGCACGGAAAAGCATGAATAGCGATTTTCTCAAAAATTTTTGACAGGAAGAAAACTAGCATGCAAAGAAATGTTGAAATAGCAAGTAGCGATGCAGTCTTATCTTCAAAAACCACCATACAACCAAATATGCTGGTTTGCTACCATATGATAGCTGATTTTGTGTGTTTATTCCCCAAAGATTACCGTTTCAAACACTATAACTCTTTACGTCTCAAGTTCAGCCATGCGCCATATATTCCAAGAACAATCAACGCAAGCGTTACAGCAAGCGCGCCCCATTCTGCGTCCCCTGACGTCCCCGACACCAGTTGGTTACCCCAGCTAATCAGTCCGCCAGGCAGAAAATGTACCACTTTAGGCAGCCCAGACAATATAGAGATAACTATAATTACGGCTATTGCCAACCCGCCGGCTGCTATCTGGTTTTTGAGCAGACTTGAAAAATACAGCGTAACGGACAGACAGAAAAGCAAAAACAGCAGCATCAGCAACATTTGTTGCAGAAAGCCAAGGGCTCCTGCGTTGCCAAAAAATATAAGTGTATAACCCCAGCACGCCAATCCGCCAAGCAACAGACCAAGCAGTATATTCAGTCCTTGCGCCACCAGCTTGGCTATGATGAAAGACAATCGTGATACCGGCTTGGAAAGCAACAGCGCCGCCGTACCACTCTCTATTTCTTTGGCAATAGCACCCATCGCCAGCAGCACAGCCATCAACACGCCAAACTGCGAGATGTTTGAGGCATAACTCACCAAAGCATCGCTTGATGCAGGCTCCGGCATCTCAATAACAAGACCGCCGGTTTCAGACAAGGAATTTAGTATCTCAGGCAGATATTTAGTCATCACCGGCGATGACAGCCCGAAAAAAAGAAACACGACGGCAAAAATAATAATCTTGTTTGTACGAAATTGTTCCTTGATTTCCTTGCGCAATAAAGCACTAAAACCTCTCATGATTGCACCTCGCCTTGCACCAGCTGCACGAAAATATCCTCCAAACTCGGCATGGTCATTTCATAGCGCACAAGGCTCAGGCAGCTTGCCGCAATCAGTTGCGGCATTTCACGCTTGGCAGTCTGCACGTCTCCGGCCTGCACACGCAGCCCAGGCATATTGTTAATTTCCAGCTTTTCCACTTTCTGTACCCACGGCTGCTTTTCCAACAAGGTAGCAAATTGCGCCACATCGTCATCAAAGGCAATATCGAAAGAAGAAAGTGCAAAGCGTCGATGTAATGCTTCCACAGTTGATGTGGCAACAAGCTTCCCTTTGTTGATAATCGCCAAACTGTCACAAACACGTTCCACATCAGACAGAATGTGTGTGGACATAAACACAGTAGTAGATTCCCTTAGTTTCAAGATGATATTCAGCACATCGCGCCGCCCCATTGGGTCAAGAGCCGAGCAGGGCTCATCCAAAAACAATATCCTAGGACGGTTCATCAGCGCCTGTGCCAGCCCAAGACGCTGCTTCATACCGCGCGAATACCCTCCGATTTTTCTCTTACCAGCTTTTTGCAATCCGGTCAGTTCCAACAATTCATGACTGCGCGATATTCTATCCGCCGGTAAAAGCTGATGCAATTCCCCCACAAACTGCAAAAACTCTCCTCCCGTCATCCAGTTATAGAAATTGGGAACATCCGGAAGATAACCGATTTGTGTGCGCATCTCGGGGGCATCCGCCACCACCTCTTTTTCATTTACCCACGCACGCCCTGCGCTGGGACGGCTCATGCCCATAAGCAGCTTAATCATCGTAGTTTTGCCTGAGCCGTTAGGCCCAAGAAAACCAAAAATACTACGCTCAGGCACCTCAATTGTAAGCCCGTCGAGTGCCGTCAGCGCGCCGTAGCGCTTGGTCAAATTCTCGCATTTAATCGCAGGCATGATGCACCTCCACGGTACAAATGAGGCTCGCGGTTATCCCTTTTCTATCTCTTCAGACCCGTCGGCGCGGCCTACAAGAAAATATACAATTGGGCCTATAATGCCGACAAGCACTATAACCAGTATCCAAACAATCTTCTTATTACCACGTACATACTCCCGGCGAATTACATCCACCAGTGCCCAAATCATCAGCCCATATTCCAATATGGCAATCGGGATTAGCATCAGTATAAAAGCACCTAAGGACATCCCCAAATATGTTGTATCAGGCATAATTCAATCCCCCGTTATTTTCTCAAACGTATCTAATTAGGATAGTTTTTACTGCCCTTCTCTCTTGTTTTTATCAGAGCGCCCTATGGCCAAATAAATTATCGGCCCGATAACGCTGGCAAGTAATATAACCAATACCCAAATAATCTTGTTATCACCGCGCACGTTTTCACGGCGCAAGACGTCCACCAAGGCCCATATCATCAGCCCTAATGACAACAGCGAAATCACCGCTATTATCAGCAAAGATATTATCCATACAATGCCTATTGCAATACCAGCCTCTGCTGCCGGAAAAGTTGTTTCCCAACCCATAATCAAACCCTCCTATAATAATGCAAATTTTGGCTTAAGCATCTTATATGTGTCAGCAATTGCCTCGTTAATGACCTTAATGTCACCAAGAACAGGCATAAAATTTGTGTCGCCATTCCAACGCGGCACGATATGGGTATGGATATGCTGGTCCACACCTGCCCCGGCCACACGACCCAAATTCATACCTACATTAAAGCCATCGCAGCGGAACGCATCCCGCATAATAGCCACGCATCGTGCAACAATACGATAATGCTCGTTGCGTTCGGCATCATTTAATCCGTCAAGTGCTGCGCAATGACGCAGCGGTGAAACCATGATGTGTCCGGCGTTATATGGATAGCGATTCATGATAACAAAGTTATGCTCACCACGATGGAGTATCAGGCTTTGCTCGTCATCAGTGCGCGCAGGATAATGGCACAGAATACAATCGGAAGTTTCATTCTCTGATGCCTGCTTGATATACCGGATACGCCAGGGAGCAAACATGTAGTCCATATCAATCCTCCATCCACAGCAATTCTAAAATGACCTAGCCAAGATGTCAAAGTTTTTCGGCTATGAGAGTAAAAGCTTTTGCATCTACTGACAAGTGCCGCCATGCGTAATGTTTGCCGCCATGCCTTTTGGCAGATATAATTGACCGAGGGAGTAAAACATTTTGCATTATCCAGACCATTTGTTGTATCGCGTAAACAAGCCGGCTCGCTATACCGGCGGCGAGTGGAACACAGTACGTAAAAACTGGGAGGTTACTTCTCTTAAATTCGCGCTCAGCTACCCCGATGTCTACGAAATCGGCATGTCCAACATGGCCGTCGGCATACTTTACGAGCAGATTAATGCACTGCCAAACTGTCTGGCTGAGCGTGTATTCGCGCCATGGCCAGACATGATGCAGGCATTACGCACCAACAAATTGTCTCTGCTTAGCTTGGAGAGCGGACATTCCCTTGCCGAGTTTGATGTAATCGGTTTTTCTCTCGGATATGAGTTTACTTTTACAAACATTCTTTCCATGCTGGATCTGGCCGGGCTGCCCGTCTGGAGCAAAGAGCGCGGAAACTCTCATCCATTAGTCATTGCCGGCGGCAATGCCGCTCTCAATCCCGAGCCGCTGGCCGACTTCATCGATTTGTTTGTAATTGGCGAAGCGGAAGAACTTTTGCCGGCTCTCATAAATCTTTTGCTGCAGCACAAACAAGCCAATGGGAGGTTTGAGAAAAAGATTTTACTCGGAGAAACCGCCAAACTACCCGGAGTATATGTGCCATCACTCTATGAAATTACTTACCGCGACGGCGTTTATCAAACACTTACCCCAACCATCCCGGAGGCTGCGCCATCTATCAGACGGCAGCTGGTATCAAAATTGCCTCCGCCGCCGATTAAGCCTGTTGTGCCATTTATTGAGGTAGTACATGACCGCGGAGCAGTGGAAATCGCACGGGGATGCTCACATGGCTGCCGCTTCTGCAATGCCGGCATGGGCTACCGTCCTGTGCGTGAGCGTTCATACGAAGAGATTACTCAGGCAGTAGACAGCATAATAGAAAACAGCGGCTATGATGAAATGTCACTGGTTTCTCTTTCCAGCGGTGACTACTCTCAAATTGATGCATTGGTAGCCGATATTAATGCCAAATATGGCGCGCGACTGGCGCTGTCATTGCCAAGTTTGCATATTGATGCCCACGCAATCAAATTAGTGGACGGACTTCCAGGGCGGCGTAAAAGTGGGCTGACTTTCGCTCCAGAGGCGGGCTCGGCAAGATTGCAGCGTGTCATTAACAAGCACATCCCCGAGGATGAATTGCTGGCCACCGCCGCTATGGCTTTTGAGCGCGGCTGGACAACCTTAAAGCTATATTTCATGCTTGGACTGCCTACTGAAAATGATGAAGATGTACAAGAGATTGTAGAACTTGTGCACAAAGTCAAAGCACAGGGAAGCAAGGCTCCAAAACGTGCCCCGCAAATTCGCCTCACTCTCTCAACATTCGTACCAAAACCACACACGCCTTTTCAGTGGGTAGGGCAAGAAAGTGCGGAAAATATTTCACGCCGGCACGAGTTGTTAAAGCGTGGTTTAGCCAAACGCAACGTGAAATTCTCATGGCAGGACACACGGGTAAGCCTGCTGGAAGCGGTAATCTCTCGCGGCGACAGAAAAATTGGTCGGGTGATATACCGCGCATGGCGTATGGGGGCGGCTTTTGATGGCTGGAGCGAGCATTTTAACTTTGAGTTATGGCAAAAAGCGATGCAGGAAGAAGGTATTGACCCGCAATGGTACGCTTGCCGTGAGCGCCAGCTGGACGAAATTTTGCCATGGGTGCATATAGACACCTTGGTCTCGCCAAAATTTCTAAAAAACGAGTATCGCCTTGCTCTGGGCGCTACTCTTACGCCTGATTGCCGTACTTCCGGATGCAATGCTTGCGGCCTTGAGGGTCAATGGTGCTAAAATAGAGGGGATAAGGATAACAGTCTTGAAATTTTTCTGGCAAAAAAACAAAGCCTCGTCGTGTGAAGCACACGGCGTGCCTGAAGGCACTTTCCGCTGTGATAACTGCGGCTTTGTGCAGCCGAACATTTCCCTCTGCGGCACTGCGGCAGATACGCAAGAAACCCCTCATAAAGTTTACGTTTTATGTAGCAGTTGTGCGCTGTGGCTGGGCCTTGGCACAGCACGTTTCCCTCATGGCACTACTTTCACCCTTTCAGCCCGCCAGCATGACAAGATTAAAACACTGCAGGACGAAATTGAAAAATGCGGCGGCTTTGAGCGCACAATGCTTCAGATAACAGCACCTACCGATATAAACAATGAAAATTGTCGCGACAGTGCCGCCTTGCATAAAAACTTTGAGCAAACACACGTCTTTCTGGATGGCATTCCCATGCTGAAAAGCCTAATAAAGTTTCGTTTCTCCATGCTATCAGCCGACTTCATGGAACTTTCAATACGGCTGACAAGGGGGGAACCAGTTTCGTCAAAAGAGATTAAAAACGCCAATCAGTAACAGCAGCTGCATACGCATAGAGGGCAACATATGTTGCCCTCTATGCGTTCAGACCAATCCTAAACGGCTATCCCGCCGCTGTTGTTTCGCCACCGGAAACAGGTTCTTCCTCTTTTGTTTCAATACAGGTTAGTCCTACCAGCGCATCACCATCGTCCAATCTCATCAGTTTAACTCCCTGTGTAGCACGCCCCTGAGTGGTAATACCCTTGCGGGGATCATCCTCTTTCACAGGCGTCCTGGTGATGATGCCATTAGCAGACACCAGCATAACCTCGCTATACTCATCCACTGAAGTTGCCGCCACAACCTTACCCGTTTTATCAGTGGTGTTAAACGTGATGACGCCACTTCCGGCGCGATGCTGAATCGGATACTCGGAAAGAGATGTGATTTTACCAAATCCTCCGGCAGTAACCACCAGCAGGTATCCATCAGGGTTTACAATGTCCAGGCTTACAACCTGATCATCCCCTATCATCTTGAATCCATCTACGCCGCCTGATGCCCGTAAACTGTCGCGCAACTCACTTACGGGGAAACGTATGGACTGCCCGTTGCGCGAGACCATAATTACCTCTTTATCATCAGTTCCCAACGCCGCCGCAACCAAGCTGTCGCTCTTATCCAAATCCATTGCCAGCAGCCCTGACGAGCGCACTGAACTAAATGCCTCAATGGATACTTTTTTAGCCTCGCCCATTGTTGTCGCCATCACCAGGAACACGCCCTTGTCAAAACTGCGCACCGGCACAACAGCTGTCACCCTTTCCAGCGGATTAATAGGGAAGAGATTGACAACAGCCGTACCCTTGGAAATGCGCGAGATATCCAGTGGCACCTCGTGGCATTTGATACTGAAGACGCGCCCTTTGTTGGTGAAAAAGAGAATGGCATCGTGTGTATCTGCCGCCAGCAGGAAGCGTACCGCATCCTCTTCACGGGTAGACATTCCTATAATGCCGCGCCCGCCGCGATGCTGCAGAACATAGGCATGAGCCGGCACGCGTTTGACGAAACCACGCTCTGAAAGTGTGACAACCATGTCCTGATGCGCTATGAGATCCTCTTCCGAGAACCCCTGTGACTCTTCATGTGTGATATCTGTAGCACGCGGGTTGCCAAATTTTGCACCGAGTGTCCTGGTTTCTTCTTTCACTGCTGTGTAGATACGCTGCGGATTAGCCAGTAAATCCTCCAGATCAGCAATGGTTTTCTTAACCTGTGCAAGTTCTTCCAAGATTTGATTGCGCTCAAGGTTAGCCAAACGGCGCAACTGCATATCCAAGATAGCCTGTGCCTGAAGTTTTGACAGACTGAAGCGTTCCATGAGAGCCATACGCGCAGCATCGGCATTAGCTGCCTGACGAATGGTCTTGATAACCTCGTCCAAAAAGTCCAGCGCAATTTTGAGCCCTTCAAGAATGTGAGCGCGATCTTTGGCGATACGCAGTTCATATTGCGAGCGACGTGTTATTACGTCGCGGCGGAAGTCAATAAACAACTGCAATGCCTCTTTGAGGGAAATGACACGCGGCTGACCCTCAACCAACGCCAGCATGTTTACAAAGAAAGCACCCTGCATTTGAGTTTGTTTATAGAGATTATTCAGCACCTGGCGCGGCTGTGTTTCGCGCTTAAGTTCCATAACAATACGCATGCCCTGGCGGTCGCTTTCGTCGCGCAGATCACTTATGCCCGTAATTTTTTTGGCTTTAATCAGTTCGGCAATACGCTCCACCAGCGCCGCTTTGTTTACCTGGTATGGCAACTCCGTTACCACAATCTGCTGATGCTGCGTGCCTGGGGTATCCTCAACGAAGGCTTTGGCTTGAACCAAAACACGCCCGTGACCTGTGGCATAAGCCGATTGAATTCCCTCTACACCCAGCACTGTACCGCCGGTTGGGAAATCCGGCCCTTTGACGAACTTCATCAAATCGTCCACTGTGGCATCAGGATTGTCAATTAGATAGTTGATAGCGCCACACACTTCATTCAAGTTGTGTGGCGGAATATTGGTGGCCATACCAACGGCAATGCCAGACGAACCATTGACTAACAGATTAGGGAAACGCGTCGGCAATACTGACGGTTCTTTTAGACTGTCATCAAAGTTAGGAACAAAATCTACCGTTTCCTTGTCAATGTCAAGCAGCATTTGCTCGGCTATTTCAGCCAAACGGCACTCCGTGTAACGCATGGCAGCTGGCGGATCATTGTCAACCGAGCCGAAGTTTCCCTGTCCATCAACTAAAGTATGCCGCATGGAAAAAGGCTGCGCCATACGCACCATGGCATCATAAACCGAGGAGTCCCCGTGCGGATGATACTTACCCAAAACATCGCCTACCACACGGGCGCTCTTTTTATAGGAACTGGTGTGTGTCAAACCCAGTTCACGCATGCCAAACAAAATACGGCGGTGTACCGGCTTGAGCCCATCTCGCACGTCCGGTAGGGCACGTGAAACAATAACGCTCATGGCATAGTCCAAATAGGACCCGCGCATCTGTTCTTCAATTTTTACCTGTTTGATATTTCCAACAACCATATCTCATTATCCTCTCTACTGTTGTATCTCTTCTTCTGCGCCACTTTCGTCCAGACTTTCAGGGTCCATTTCTTCGTCTTCAGAAATGGCACTGTCGCATGGCTCTTCAGCCAAGATTTCATCATTTTCTACAAAACGACGCGGGAATCTGTCACCATCAAATTGCTGCGTGTTACCCACGCCCTTGGATGGAAAGGAAATCATCCCTGCCTGATTGGGATGCTGAAATGTTTCACGGATGATTATCGACAGGGACTCCTCCGATAAACTGGTTATTGAGGCACTGTATTTGTTACCTCCGGCCATCAATCGTGTCAAGCGCTGCCCATGACGAGCCTCCACTATTCCCAAAAACTCGCCCTTTTCGCTGTTGGCATGCAGATTCCCATCAATTGCTACCAATATCACCTTATCGCCGGCTACCAAACGCGCCAATACTTCCTTGGAGCCAACCTGCTGCAGGCACAACACGCCAGCTTTACCCATCTCCTCAATGAAAGTATTGGGGTTCAGCTTTGTGCCGCCATCCGACTTATTGCCTTTTTTGTTGCTATCAAGATGTTCCAATCTCCGCAGATTCTTTTCGGCAATAGCGTTATACGGATCAAGTTCCCTTGCACGTGTATAGGCGTCACGAGCCTCGGTATACTCACCCAACTCTATACAAGCCCTCCCTAGACGATTGAGTGTGTCAATGTCGTCAGGGAAGTTTTCCAATATCCCTTTGTTGGCATCAGCAGCATCGCGCCAACGACCCTCAAGCGCCAAAGCTATGGCCTGTTTAGAAGTCTGGCGGATAAGCCGAGCCTGTTCCTCTTTATCGTGTACCAAACTTGAAACTCCGTATTACAGCCACATATTTTACCCTAGAAAAGACCCATAAGACAAGCTAATGCGATTGACAGCAGTGCGAGGCTGTGATAATCTGGCGCAACAGAGGTTTTTATAAGTATGTCGAACAATAATCAAAAATGCACACATCCTGATATGCGGGCGCAGTATGCATCCGGTTGTTGTAGCCCGGAGCAGCAGGAGACGTGCCACGGCGTAAAGGCAAGTAAAACTTCAGAAGGAGATAATATGGATGATTTAAAAGAAAGGGTGGAGGCTTCACTTGACAAGGTTCGCCCGGCGTTGGTAGCCGATGGCGGAAACGTTGAGCTTGTAGATGTCACAGACGGTATAGTTAAGGTTAAGCTGGTCGGACACTGCGCCGGCTGCCCGATGTCCATGATGACACTGAAAAATGGCATCGAACGTATACTAAAACAGGAAATCCCGGAGGTTAAGCAAGTCATATCGGCTTAGGTTATTTAATCCATTATAAGCACATAGGCGGGAACATGTATTCCCGCCTTTTTATTTGCCAAGTCGCTTTTACCCAAGCAATTCACAACGAATTTATTGTGCCAACGATATCAAAGCAGAGTTTCCACCACAGGAAATTATCGACAAAAACACCTGCGACTATTTTTCCAGTTCGAAAGCTTTGTGCAGCGCCACGCTCGCTTCATTGGCTTTATCGTCGGCAATAATAACTGTAATACGTATTTCCGACGTGGTAATTAGCTGAATGTTGATGCCGGAGGCAAACAGCGTACTGAACATAGTAGACGCATATCCCGGCGTATTCTGCATCCCGCTTCCGATAATACTCACCTTGGCCAGTTTAGTATCCGCCACGCATTCACGGGCACCAACATTTTCAGCAATGGGACCAACAATACGCAATGCCTTATCGGCATCGCCCTTGGTAACAGTAAAGCTAAGGTCAGTTATGTTCTGGATACTTGCATTCTGCACGATGGTATCCACACTAATCCCCGCCTTAGCCAACGGCTCAAAAATTGAGGCGGCTATTCCAGGCGTGTCCGGCACACCAACAACGGTAATTTTAGCCACATCCATATCCTGAGTAATAGCCGTAACCTTGTTTCGTATTTCCATAAGCCCTCCGTGAATAAGTGTCCCTGGATAATCATTGAAGCTGGAGGCCACCAGTATTGGAACGTTATATATCTGACCCATCTCCACGGCACGCGGATGCATAACTTTGCTGCCGTAAGTGGCCAGTTCAAGCATTTCATCATAGCTAATTTCTTTCAGTTTTGATGCCCTGGGAACAACACGCGGATCGGCTGTAAAAATGCCCTCCACATCCGTATAACGCTCACACACGGAGGCACCCAAACTTGCTGCCAATGCCACCGCGGTGGTATCAGAACCTCCTCGTCCCAGCGTCGTGGTATCGTCATCCTTGGTCACACCCTGAAAACCCGCAACTATGACGATATTCCCATTTTTGATTTCCTGTACAACACGGCCGGGGTCAATGCTGAGAATGAGCGCATGGCCAAAAGTAGCATCCGTCCGTATACCGGCCTGCGCTCCGGAAAGGCTGATGGCTTTATGCCCCATATTTTCAAGCGCCATAGCCAGCAGTGTGCTGGACACCATCTCGCCTGTAGAAAGCAGCACATCCATCTCGCGTGCACTGGGTTTATCGGATATTTGGCGGGCTAATTTAATGAGGTCATCCGTCGTGTCTCCCATAGCAGAAACTACCACCACTACATCGCTTCCGGACTGTTTGGCTGTAATTACGCGACGCGCCACATTACGTATTCTGTTAGCGTCACCTACGGATGTGCCGCCATATTTTTGAACTACGATAGACATCTTTCTGAAACTTTCACGGACTATTCCCAAATTTGATTTATGGAACCAACTATTGATGTTTCGTATTTTTTACTCGGTATATTATACAAAAATCACATTACTTTTTGCATGACACAAACTATATGCTAACCGCGACCTCGCAATCTATCCCACCATGACGGCTTGCCATGTGCCCCATAACTCGGAGTAGGAAAACTCTGTTCACAACGATTGCAACGCCAAGTCTTATACATCTTATTGTACGACAGGTTCGGGCTGCCACAGCGCGGGCAGAGTGCCGCTCCACGCGCCTCGCGGCTTTCGCGATAGTATTCATCTTCACGACGCGGCATGTCAATAACCTCCAATAAAACGGCTCATAACCTCATGTCCCTTGTGGACCAACACCCTCGTCTTCATAGCTTCACTCTCAGTAAAGCGCAGCGCTTGACCTGCTTCAAAACCAGACCCCCACATAAGGAAAGGTACAGGCTCAGCCACATGAGTCGCTATTTCCACCGGAGTGGGATGATCCGGCATTACCAGCAAGCGCAACTCACCTTGATAATGGCGCAGACGTAAAAGTATTTCGGAATCAATCTTTTCAATGGCTGCTATTTTCTCAGCGGCGTTGCCGGCATGACCTGCCTCATCGGGTGCCTCAACATGTATAACCACGAGGTCATGACTATCCAATGCCGCTAATGCTCCTTCAGCCTGTCCTGCAAAGTTGTTGGTCATATTATCCGTCACGCCGGCAATATCCAGTATATCCATACCCATCATCATCCCCAAACCCCGCAACAAATCCACGCCTGAGGTCAACGCCGCATTTTGTTTATACGTTTCTTTAAAGCTTGGTGTCTTTGGTATTGGCCCGCTACCCCAGAACAGCCATATGGAAGTCGCCGGCATCTGCCCACGTGCCACACGCTGATAATTCACTGTCTGCTGCTTAAGCACCGCCTGTGAATCCTGCATAAGCTGACATAGCAGCCTACTTCCGCGACCTTCTGGCATGTACTGCGCCACAGCTTTCCCGGAGATGTCATGCGGTGGAGTACAAACGGCATGAGTAGTATCAGTATGTCTTTTTATCTTAAGTAAATGGCGATAGTTCACACCAGGATAGAATTGCACGTCACAGTTACCCAAATGCTCATTAAGGGCAGCTATCAATTGATGCGACTCTTCGCTTTCAATGTTTCCAGCGGAATAACTCCACATGCGACCATTCTTGAGAGATACCAAATTGCAGCGAAACACTGCTTCTCCACGCTCAATAGGGACGCCCATACTGACAGCTTCAATTGCAGCCCTTCCCCTGTAATACATTTCAGGGTCATATCCCAGCAAAGACATTCCCGCCACAGCGCTTGAGGGTTCCATTCCCTTTGGCACGTTGCTGGTCATACCAAGTATACCCTCGCGAGTAAGTGCATCCAGATTAGGCGTACGCGCCAACTCAAGTGAAGTTTTATCTCCACGGTCTTTGAGCGGCCACCCAGCCACGCCATCCATAATCAAAACACAATATTTCACAAGGTCTCCCTCTCTATTTGCCCAGCAAGTTGAAACCCCTTATAATATCACTCTGCGGGGCGTAGCGCAGTTTGGTTTAGCGCGCAGCGTTCGGGACGCTGAGGCCGGTGGTTCAAATCCACTCGCCCCGACCATCAACCAACTACCGATTTGGCTTTATTCCACAGCTTATTTTGTTCATCAAGTGCCATCTTGGTCAAATCCAGTTTGTTTTCGCGGCACAGTTTTTCCATATACGAAAAGCGCCGATAGAACTTCTGGTTGGATTCACGCAAGGCTGACTCCAGATCAATATTCTGGCGACGGGCATAATTAGCCAGCGTAAACAACACATCACCAAATTCTGCCGTTCTTTCGTGCGGGGTTGAGGCCTCCTTAGCCTCCACAATCTCCTCAGATAATTTATCAAGCACGCCATCATCTTCGGGCCAATCAAAGCCCACTCTTGCCACGCGCTCCTGTACAGACTGGCTGTAAGCCAATGCCGGCAATGCTCTGGGCACGCCATCCAGCATCCCAGCCTCTTCATTGCGCTCTTTCTTTTTCAACTCTTCCCAGCGTACCAGTACATCTTCGGTATTTTTGGCACTACCTGAACCGAAAACATGCGGATGGCGATAAATCAACTTGCGATTGATGGACTCTATCACATCACCCATATTAAACTCGCCTGCCTCATCGCCCACCTGTGCGTGCAAAACTATCTGCAACAGCAAGTCTCCCAACTCTGAGCACAGCTTGGCGTGGTCAGCCTCGTCCAGTGCCTCCAATACTTCGTAGCTTTCCTCCAGCAGATGTTCGCGTAACGACTCATGGGTTTGCTCACGATCCCAAGGACAACCCTGCGGACCGCGCAAAGAAGCTATGACTTGAACCAGGCTATCAAATTGTCTTAAGTCCTGAGGAATATCCATTTTTACACCTTAACACTCGGATTATACCACTTTGATTAGCCTAAATTATTATACAAAGAACCGCATCACGTTATGTTGTGGAACTGCGCCGACGCCATCTTGACGTCAGCTTGCTCGGCTGTTACTCTTGTTCTGAAAATGATTCTTGGGAACTGATATGGAATTTTTCGCACAACTTGATGCCTCCATCAAACAGAAGAATAGTCTCCTTTGTGTCGGGTTGGACCCCGATCCGGCTCTTTTGCCGCACGGAGCCGATATATTGGCTTTCAACAAGGCTATCATTGATGCCACTGCCGACATTGCGTGCGCTTTTAAACCCAACATGGCTTTTTATGAGGCTGAGGGACAACAGGGCTGGAACGTTCTCAAACAGACAATAAACTACATTCCAAAAGGCATCCCTGTAATCGCCGATGCTAAACGCGGCGACATTGGGAATACCTCAAGGGCTTACGCCAAAGCCATCTTTGATGACTTGAAAGCCGGAGCTGTGACTGTCAGCCCTTATCTTGGATTTGATTCCGTGGAACCTTTCGTAAATAACTACCCCGAAAAGGGCATCTTCATATTGTGCCGCACGTCCAATCAAGGTGCATCCGATTTCCAAAGCTTGCCGGTAAGGATGAACAACGCAGATATACCGCTATATCAGGCAGTAGCACACAAAGCCGAGCAGTGGAATACGCACAAAAATATCGGGCTTGTGGTAGGCGCAACATACCCTGAAGATATGCTGGCGTTGCGCAAAGCTCATCCCGAACTTCCATTTCTCGTCCCAGGGGTTGGAGCACAGGGGGGCAGCATAAAACTGACGCTGAAGACCGGTCTGAGCGCATCCGGCAGTGGCATCGTCATCAACTCATCGCGTCAGATTTTATATGCTTCGCGCGGGGCAGATTTTGCCTGTGCTGCTGCCAAAACGGCCGAGGCTTTACGCCAAGAAATTAACCTTTATCGCCCGGCTTAGTAATAAAGGGGCATTGAGTGATAGTTGATTTCCACATAGACGATATCGTGCGTCTCAAAAAGGCGCATCCTTGCGGCAGTTTTGAGTGGCAGGTAACACGGCTGGGGGCCGATATCGGACTTAAATGCCACGGGTGCGGGCACTACATGCTTATGGTGCGCTCTCAACTGGAACGTCGCATGAAAGGCGCTCCTCAAAGGAATGTCTAGTTTCAGTTTTTGGCTTTGAGCCTTATCACACACGCACCACGCTGGTAACGCCCAATACTGTCTCAATGCGACTCATAATGAGCGAAAGCTGAGGCAATCCACTGGTTTCCACGTCAAAGAAAAGCAAAGTCGTATGGTTTTTATGCTCGTTGACGCTCATATTGGAAATATTAACCTTTTCCTCTGCAAGCAACGTTGAAATATCGCGCACCAGTCCCACGCGATCCCATGCCTCTATTTGTATCTTTGCCGGATAGCGCGTAACCGTCTGTCCCCATTCCACGCTAACAAAGCGTTCTTTCTCATCCTCGCGCGCTACGTTATAGCAATCCTGTCGATGGATAGTTATGCCACGATTACGTGTGACATAACCAACAATCAAATCACCCAACACCGGACTGCAACACTTAGCCAGATTGGTCAGCAAGTCACCTGTACCAAGTACCTGAATCCCACCGGTTGAAGAACGTGTAATCGATGTTTCCACTACCACCGGTTTGGGTTGCTCCTGCGCCGCCAGCTTAACAGCAATGGTCTGTGTGTTTATGTCACCGCATCCAATAGCAGCGAATAGGTCATCAACATTATCATACTTGAAAAGGCGGGCAATTTTGTCGCGGTCGCTTGTATCAAGACCAAGGTGTTTCAATTCCTTATCCAGCATTTCACGCCCTAGATCAATGTTCTCATTGCGAGCCTGTTTCTTAAACCACTGGCGGATTTTTTCGCGGGCATGCGAGCTTTTGACATAACCCAAATTGGGACTCATCCAGTCACGGCTAGGGCCCTTATCCTTTTTAGAAACAACTATTTCCACTACATTGCCATTGGAGAGGCGGTAATCCAGCGGCACCATGCGTCCATTGACCTTAGCACCGGCACAGCGGTTACCCAAATCGGTATGTATGCGATAGGCAAAATCCACCGGCGTGGAGCCCTTGGGAAGATCTTTGATCTCACCTTTAGGAGTAAAAATAAACACCTGATCGTTAAAAATATCTGTCTTGACCGATTCCAAGAACTCCTCGGCCCCGGCCATCTCCCGATGCCAGTCAACCAGCTGTCGCAGCCAACCGATACGCTCCTCGGCTGCAATATCCCTACCGTCCTCCTTATAACGCCAATGGGCCGCCACGCCGAACTCAGCCACATGGTGCATATCACGAGTGCGTATTTGTATTTCAAGCGGAGTAGTCCCTTTGAACAATACTGCCGTATGCAATGATTGGTAACCATTAGGTTTTGGATTGGCGATATAGTCATCAAAGGCGCCGGGAATCGGGTGCCACATGTTATGCACGACACCCATTGTGTGATAGCATTCAGAAATAGTGTCTACTAACACACGAACTGCTAAAAGATCGTAAATCTCATTAAACTGACGCCCTTGTGCCGCATAGCGCTCAATTTTCTGGGCAATGCTGTAAAGATGTTTAGGACGACCTTTTATGTCAGCGTTTACGGCCAATCGCGAGACCTCGTTGCGTAATATCTGTATTACATCTACCACAATGTCTTCGCGCTCAACACGGCGACTGGCTACAAGTTTAGCAACCTGGCTATATTTGCGCGGCTCAAGATAATGAAAGGCCAAATCCTCCAGTTGCCATTTGATATCCCAAATACCTAATCGATGTGCCAGCGGGGCGTATATTTCCAATGTTTCACGGGCAATTGCCTGCTGTCGATCGGGCGGCATAACAGCTAGCGTGCGCATGTTATGCAAACGATCTGCCAGTTTAATAAATACAACACGCAAATCCTCGGCCATTGCAACCAGCATTTTGCGCAGGTTTTCCGCTTGCTGTTCACGCACTGAGGGGCGGTGTTGCAACTCATCCAGTATGGGAAGCGCCAGCTTTGATAGTTTTGTGACGCCGTCTACCAGCCTCGCAACATCCGGACCGAATTCTTCCTCTATCTGTTTAAGAGTAATACCACAGTCCTCGGTAACATCATGCAGCAGAGCGGCAGCTAACGTGGTGGCATCCATTTGCTGATCTGCCAGCGTCAACGCCACTTGGAACGGATGTTCCAAGTACGGCTCGCCCGACATGCGCAACTGACCGGCATGAGCAGCAGCAGCATAGTCAAAAGCCGCTGATACAAGTGTCAGTTTCTCAGAAGGAAGGTATTTTGCTGCTCTTTCCAGCAGTTCTTCAGCCGTCATTGTGACGCCCCATTTCAATGTGAGTAACTATTAACAATACATAAGTATAAATCAAGCGGAAAACGTTAGCAATGAAAGCCGTACACGGCTACAGTAGGTATGATTTTGGAAATGTGTTGTGCAATGGGGACGCCGCACAAAAACAGAAAGCTAGGATTCAGAGGACAGCTTTTTGCAGACGTCATCCACCTTGCGGCGCAGCATATATGAGTTCTCTACATCTTGGGAAACTTTTTCACAGGCATGGCTAACCGTCGAAGCATTGCGTCCGCCAAAAGCCATTCCAATATCGGAAAAGGAGCAGTTGCTTTGCTGGCGCATCACATACATAGCCACCTGCCGCGCCTGTGCAACTTCCTTACAGCGCCCGCGGCCCAACAAATCGTCAGCTGTCAGGTCGAATGTTTCTGCAACCAAGCCAATAATTCCCTGAGAACTACTGGGAACTTCCGGCAAGGCACGTGTGCCGGCCAAATCTTTCAGCGCCCTTGCCGCCAATTCCGGCGTAACATGAGTGTGCAACAACCGTGCATATGCAATTATGCGATTGAGGCTGCCTTCAAGTTCACGAATACTCTTTCTTAGTTCCTGCGCTACCATATCCAGCACATCGGGCGACACATCAGCCTGTGCCTGTTGCGCCTTGGACTGCAATATTGCCAGCCGCGATTCAAAGTCAGGAGGCTGAATATCCACAGCTAAGCCCCACTCAAAGCGACTGCGCAAGCGTTCCTGTAATAAGGGCATGCTCTTGGGCGGACGATCGCTGGTAATAACAATCTGCCTTCCGGCATTATGCAAATCGTTGAAAGTATGGAAAAAACTTTCCTCAGTTGCTTCCTTGCCGCCTATGAAATGGATATCATCCACAATCAGTATATCCGCAGAGCGATACTTGGCGCGGAATTCCTCAGTACGCCGCTCGCGCAAGGCCGCCACAAACTCGTTGGTAAATTGCTCGCCGGAAACATACACTGGACACAGATTATTTTCCAATGCTTTATGTCCAATAGATTGAACAAGATGTGTCTTACCCAAGCCAGGCGCGGAATAGATAAAGAGAGGATTATAACTCTGCTCGGACGGACGCTCAGCTGCACTTAAAGCAGCAGCATGTGCCATACGGTTGCCGGTTCCAATTATGAAGTTATCAAAGGTGTACTTAGGGTTAAATCCATAGAGTGCTGAGTTATTACGGCGCACTTCACTTTTGCAATCAGGGGCAGTTTCCTGCGCCCACTTTATCTGAAAGCGCACATTCACTCCACGATGCATCAAGCCAAGGAGAGTCTTTTCAATGAGGGAACGCTGGTTTTTCTCCAAATATTCGGAAACGAACGTGTTAGAAACTCCTATTAGGAATCTATCACCATCGTATGCCAATCCCTCAGTCCCTTTGAAGAATGTTTTATAGTTGGATTTATTAACCTGCAACTGAAGCTCGCCAAGAGCGGCTTCCCAAATTTCTTTAGCTGAATTCATACGTTTAGGACTTCCTCTGCTACTACGCTCGCCAAACAAACATGCGGCATTACTCAAATATGCGCTGAAACCTGCTGCCGCGGCAAACCACTGAACCCGAGCCAGTGGAATAAAAAGCTTGATAATGGTACCAGCGCCGCATATTTCCAGCAAGAGTTCTGTCGCAAGTTTGGCGGAAATTTGAGGGCCAATTAGGCCCACCAAACTCCCTCATGCTAGTCTTTTCGGCTCTTTTCGGCCGCTTTTCGCCTAAGCCGACATAAAGCAACCGCTACCGATACTAATTTTACATGATGCTACGGTTATGTTCAGCTTGTCTTGTGAGAGTATTTTATTCGTGTTAGAATGGCGTCAAAGGGAGAAATACATGCGTATAGTCTTCATGGGAACACCGGCTTTTGCCGTGCCTGTTTTGCGCCAACTGGTATTAAATAACTATGAGTTGACAGCAGTCTACACCAAACAAGACAAGCTGGCAGGCAGAGGGCAGAAAATATGTTTTTCAGCTGTGAAAAGCGTCTCCTTGGAACTTGGTCTGAAAGTTTTGCAGCCGGTCAGCCTCAAAAACGCAGGGACTCAAGCCGAGTTGTCGGCGATTGCGCCAGATCTGATTATAGTCGCAGCTTTTGGACAAATCTTGCCCAAGGAAGTGCTGCAGTTACCACGCTATGGCTGTATCAATATACACCCGTCACTGCTCCCACGCCATCGCGGTACCAACCCCATAGCCTCCTCCATACTCTGCGGCGACAAGTGGGGTGGGGTGAGTCTAATGCAGATGGACGAAGGGCTTGATACCGGTCCGGTTCTCGCACAAACACAAGTGCTGATTCGCGACGATGACACCTCCGACACGCTTTCTGAAAAACTATCTCTTATGTCCGCACAAATGCTTATTGATATGATTCCGCGCTTGAGCAAAGGCACAATAGTCCCAAACCCGCAGAACAACTCTCAAGCCACCTATTTCAAGCCAATGACAAAAGAATCCGGGGAAATAAACTGGGCTTTTCCAGCTGTCGATATTTGGCGCCAAGTACGCGCCTGTCAGCCATGGCCCGGCGCTTTTACACGCTTCAACGGCAGGATAATAAAGATTTTGGAAGCCTTTCCTTGCGAAACTGAATGCGCTGCCGCGCCAGGCGCTGTAATACCATTGGGAAAGAGTTGTGTCATAAGCACTGGTCACGGCATGCTGGAATTGCGCAGGGTCCAAATTGAAGGCAAGCAGTCCATGTCTATTTTCGACTTTCTCAACGGGCAGTCTTCTTTTATCGGCGCAACATTACCATGCTAGCGTCTCAAAATTTGCGATTCATAGACAGTATCCGCAGGCATATCAGAACGTTGTGCTGCCTCATTAGCCAAGCGATCGCAACGCTCGTTCTCAACGTGGTTATTATGGCCTCTCACCCAGCGAAACTCCACCTCATGTTTTTGACTTAATTTCAGCAATCGTTCCCACAGATCAGGATTTAGTGCTTGTTCTTTTTTATTACGCATCCAGCCGTTTGCCTGCCACTTATATACCCAGCCTTCTGTCATAGCGCGCACCAGATATTGCGAATCACTGAAAATAAAAACCCTGCAACGCTCTCTCAAAAGTTCCAGCCCGGCTATGGCAGCCATTATCTCCATGCGGTTATTAGTGGTAAGACGAAAACCTCCGCATTTTTCAATACGAGTGCCACTTATTTCAATTATGGCTCCGTAGCCCCCAGGGCCGGGATTGCCCAAACAAGCACCATCTGTATATATCATTACGTCAGGTATGGCCATTCAAAATAACCTCAAAAGAATCTTTTCCTTAAGGGGCATAGTGGTATTATTCTATGCTGAAGCCTTCGCAACTGATAAATTGATTTGGCAAAAGCGCATCAGTTTCCTTGCTGTAACTTCTTAGCCAATTTCCCATGTGGCACCTGTTCTTGTTGTGCATTACTAAGGTCGCGCAGAGTTACAACACCTTGCGCGACCTCTTCTTCGCCAATTATGACAACATACCGGCAGCCAGCACCATCCGCCTGCCTTAGTTGAGCCTTTAGGCTGCGAGGTGTATATGTCACCACTGTAGCGATACCATCCAGGCGTAGTTCGCCAGCAACTTCAACAGCCTTGCGGCGCGCCACTTCACCAAGCCATGCCACAAAAACCATTGGTTTCACAGGCTCTGGGATAACAATGCCCTGCTTTTTAAGATTGAGGATTATACGCTCAATGCCAGTGGCAAATCCGACTGCAGCAGTAGGCTTAGCACCCAACTCTTCCATAAGTCCATCGTAGCGTCCGCCACCAGCGATAGTGCTTTGTCCGCGTTCTTCCTGAGGCTGTATCTCAAAAACAGTCTTGGTGTAATAATCCAAACCACGTACCATGCCGGAGTTTATCTCAAACGGTAACTGAAGCGTTGAAAGGTGAGCTTTCAATTGCTCAAAATGCTCAGAGCATTCTTGGCATAAATAATCTACGCTACGCGGCGCTCCTGCTGTCAAGGGTTGACAGGTAGGCTTTTTGCAATCCAGTAGACGCAGAATATTCTTTTCTGACCTCACCTTACAATCGCCGCACAATCCCTCTTTATGTCCAGCATAATACTCCCTCAATCTAGACAAGTAGGCAGGGCGGCAGTCGGGACATCCTATGCTGTTAATCTGCAAAGTAAGATTCTTTAATCCAAGTGAGGCGAAAAAGCGCCAAGCCATATCAATCAACTCAGCATCCGACATAGCATCGCCATCGCCGATGGCCTCAAAACCAAATTGGTGATGCTGGCGGTAGCGCCCCGCCTGCGGCCGTTCATAACGAAAGATTGGTGCTTGGTAAAATAGTTTGACAGGCTGCGGACAAGATGCCATGCCATGTTCAATATAGGCACGGCACACAGAGGCAGTTCCCTCAGGACGCAGTGTCATCTGCCCTCCGCTACGATCTGTGAAAGTGTACATTTCTTTTTCTACAATATCGGTATCTACACCCACAGTACGTACAAACAGTCCCGCATCCTCGAAAAGCGGGGTATCAATACGCTCATATCCATAAAGCCGAACTATTTCATCAGCTCTTTCTCTCAGAAAATTCCAGTATGGTTGGTCTTCCGGCAGTATGTCATGTGTGCCATATGGTGCTTGAAACACGTCTTTTCTCCTGTCTAATTAAGGCAAGGATAGCGCAAATATCCAAAGGATGTAAAGATTTCTTTGATATTGTATTTTACAGGTTTTGCATAACTATCTTGTGTTTTTGATAACTGGCTCTTCTTTTTGCACAACTTATTTTTTCTCCACGCCTAATACGTCACTTTTTGATCCGTTTTGTGTAACTTACAACGCCTATACAGCCATCGTAAATATCATTGTGCTATTATTACAGTTGCTGTTATTTACTACATAACCTAAGTTCAAATATGTAATTAGATAATACTATTACAGCAAGGATGTTTGATAACTATGCTAGATAGAGTGGAAATAAAAATAAAAGCTGGCGACGGCGGTGATGGAGCTGTTACATTTAGGCATGAAAAATTTGTGCCTTATGGTGGTCCTGATGGTGGTGATGGAGGTAAAGGAGGAGATGTTTTAGCTAAAGCAGACGCTAGTTTAAATACCTTGGCTTTTTTCCACAATGGAAAATTGTATAAAGCAGAGAATGCTGGATGTGGGCAGCGCCAGAAAAAACATGGCAGAAACGGGGATGATTTGTTATTAGCAGTTCCTGTTGGAACAATGGTGCAGACATATGATGACGATGGAAATCTAGTGATATTGTCTGATTTAACTGCTGACCAGCAGTGTGCGGTTATTGCAAATGGAGGAAAAGGTGGGTTGGGAAACTCACATTTTGCATCTGCTGCCAATCAGGCACCGCGTCTGGCTGAAAAGGGTGCTGTAGGAGAGAAAAAGGATATTGTATTGGAGTTATGCCTGCTGGCGGACGTAGGAATTATTGGTTATCCTAACGTTGGTAAATCATCTCTCTTGAATGCGGCGACAGCTGCTAATCCCAAAATTGCTAATTACGCCTTTACTACGCTTGAGCCTATGCTTGGTGTGGTGCAAACAACCAAACAACGCTTTGTTATCTGTGAAATTCCGGGCTTGATTGAGGGCGCACACTTGGGAAAGGGTCTTGGACATGACTTTTTACGGCACGCAGTGCGTACCCGTGTGCTGGTACACTTACTGGATGGAGCCTCTCCATCTCCGGTAGACGATATGATTGCTGTCAATAATGAAATATCACTATTTGATGCATCACTATCGCGTAAACCTCAAATAGTGGCTATCAACAAAACAGATATACCAGATGTCCACGCGCGTAAGGCAGAACTGCGTAAGGTGTTCAAAAATGCAGGTATTAGGATACACTTTATTTCTGCAGCAACTGGTGATGGTATTAAGGAATTAATGGAAGAGGTGCTGGAATTGTTGCGGCAGCATCCGCTACCCGAGTTACCAAAAGAGGAAATGGTTGAGTTGTATCCGCGCGGTATGACACTTGGGCTCAGTGCCGAGGAGGCTGATGGTTATTTCATTATCCATTCACCAGGTCTTGAGCGTATGGTTGCCGGTAGTGATATTCGTAACCCCGAAGTACGCCGACAGATAGGCAGGCGTATCAGTAGTCCCCGCCTGCGTCATGTGATAGAACGTGCTGGCATCAAAGCCGGAGATAAAATTCGTATTGGCGTTTTTGAATGGACATGGTAAAGCCGTGAATATTGCTGTGATTGGTGGTACCTTTGATCCAATCCACAACGGACATTTGATGGTAGCTGATGCGGTCGCCAGCAAATTTGATGCGCACGTGATTTTTGTTCCCGCAGGTCAACCTTGGTTGAAGGCCGAGCGCCGTCTTGCACCGATATCAGATCGTTTGGAAATGGTGAGGCTGGCAATCTGCGGTGATAAGCGCTACAGCCTCTCAACTGCTGAAACAGAGCGTTTTGGTCCAAGTTATACCATTGATACCATCCGCCAGATGAAAGAGCAGATTATGCCATGTGATGAGTTATATTTTGTTCTTGGTTGGGATAGTTTGCTTGGTCTGTCACACTGGCATGAACCGGAGGCTCTTATACAAATGTGCCGCCTAATTGCAGTGCCGCGCATAGGATATGGTATGCCGGACACTATGACCATGGAGAGGTTGGTGGCAGGTCTTTCAAAAAGAGTAGTAATAATGGACAAACCGGAAATAGATATTTCATCCTCAGCTATCAGAGAACGCATGCGAACAGGATTGCCGCTGGAAAATCTGCTGCCACAGGAAGTTGGGGATTACATCAAAGAACGCAGACTTTACCTGTACGAAGATTAAAGTGCTGTGTCTTACCAAAAGCATTATTAATCAGGCTGTTTAATCAGTGGACAAGTTAGATATCAAGGTTCTTCACTGATGTGGCATGCGCTTGGATAAAGTTTTTGCGTGGCAGCACCTCATCGCCCATAAGCATACTGAATATGCTATCAGCTTTGGCGGCATCTTCCACCGTTACCTGTAAAAGTGTGCGTGACAACGGGTTCATGGTTGTTTCCCACAGTTGTTCGGCACTCATTTCGCCCAAGCCCTTATAGCGCTGGACATCAGTCTTTCTGTTGCCCTTTTTCATGCTGACCAGCATATCGTCTTTTTCCTGATCGGAATAGAGCCAGTGCTCCTCCTTGCCCGCATGAATGCGGTAGAGCGGTGGCTGGGCAATAAATAGATGTCCTTGGTTAATGATTTCGGCCATATGGCGGAAGAAAAATGTCAAAAGCAGAGTACGAATATGTGCCCCATCCACGTCTGCATCGGTCATCAGAACTACACGGTGGTACCGTAGCTTGCCCAAATCAAGCTCTGCATCAATACTGGTACCAAGCGCGGTGATAAGGGCGCGTATTTCTTCGTGAGCCAGCATTTTGTCAGGAGATGCTTTTTCCACGTTGAGAATTTTGCCGCGAAGTGGCAATATGGCCTGGAAGCGACGGTTGCGTCCCTGCTTGGCTGAGCCGCCGGCGGAGTCGCCCTCTACCAGATACAGTTCGCAAAGGGTAGGATCTTTCTCCGAACAGTCAGCAAGCTTACCGGGCAGTGTGCCGGTATCAAGAGAGCCTTTTCGAATAACCAGATCACGTGCTTTACGTGCGGCTTCACGCGCCTTGGATGCGGTTATGCATTTGTCGAGTATTTTCTTGGCATCATCGGGATGTTCTTCCAGATAAAGTGCCAGCTCGTCTCCGACAACACTTTCGACGATGCTTTTGATTTCAATATTCCCCAGTTTGCCTTTGGTCTGCCCCTCAAATTGCGGGTCCTGCAATTTGACGCTGATGACGGCTGTCAGCCCCTCTCTGGCATCATCACCGACGAGATTGGGGTCATCATCTTTTAGTATCTTGGCTTTGTGGGCATAGTCATTCAGCACGCGGGTAAGTGCGGAACGGAAGCCTGTCATATGGGTACCGCCGTCCATGGTGTTTACGCAGTTGGCAAAGCTGATGGAATTATCGGTATAGTTGCTGCAGTATTGTATGGCAACCTCTACAGCGACTGAGCCGACTTGTTTGTTCATGTAGATGGGATTGGAATGTATTACTGCCTTGTTGCGATTAAGACGACGCACGAAGCCGGAGATGCCGCCCTCAAAATAAAAAGTTTGCTCTTTATCGTGGCGCTGGTCTACCAATGAAATTTCCAATCCGCGGTTCAGATAGGCCATTTCGCGTATACGGTCTGATAGGGTATCAAAATCATATTCTGAATCAGAGAAAATTTCCTTGTCGGCCAAGAAGCTTGAGATGGTTCCGGTGTTTTCGGAATCACCCACAACAGCGACAGGGCCGGTAGGAACACCGCGTTTGTACTCCTGTTTGTATAAGTTGCCATCGCGTTTGACGCTGACAGTCATCCATTCGGAGAGGGCGTTTACTACGGATGCACCTACGCCATGCAAACCGCCGGAAACCTGATATGCCTTACCACCGAACTTTCCGCCGGCGTGCAGTACGGTCATCACGGTTTGTAATGCAGAAACCTTAGTAGTCGGATGGATATCAACGGGGATACCGCGACCATTATCCTCGATAGTCACAACGCCGTCCGGAGATATGACGATGGATATATGCGTGCAGATGCCGGACATAGCTTCATCAACTGAGTTGTAAGCGATTTCATATACCAAGTGGTGAAGACCACGCTGATCAGTTGAGCCGATATACATACCAGGGCGTTTGCGAACTGCTTCCAACCCTTCCATTACCTGAATGTCAGATGCGGAATATTCGGCAACTTCCTTGGGGTTGTTAAGTATTTCGTTGGCTTCTTCTTGTGTCATTGTCTATTCACCTTCACTGCTACGAATTGTAATAGATAATTATTTTGCTTAACGAAAGGCGTCCGGCCCAAGTCGGGCGGGGCGCGATTTTCATATCCGAACTATTTGCGTCATTATAACATATAGTGAAAGTGGCGGAAAACGTCAAAGAAACTGCCAAGCAGAAAAAAGCTGAGGCTAGTATTGCATCTACGCAGCCAAAGGAGGTATGCGGTTTTGTGCTTCAGCTGGCTGCTTGAAATGGCATATAATACTACTCTGAATATGCAAAAGAGGGGCAGGTTGTGCTTTTATGTGCTGCAATGGCTTACATATGGATAAGTATCAGGATGCTTTAAATTATCTCTACAGTTTCGTAGATTATGAGACTTCGCGACAGGTGCGTTCGTCGGAAAACTACGACTTGCGGCGTATGGAAGAACTTCTTGCGTGCTTTGGGAACCCGCATCTTGCTGCTCCCTGCGTACATGTTGCCGGAACTAAAGGCAAGGGCAGTACCGCGGCAATGATAGCCTCAGTGCTTACCGCCTCAGGCTACCATACAGGATTGTACACATCCCCGCACCTCATTGATATAAGAGAGCGCATCCGTGTGGATGGTAGGCTTATTTCGCAGGCGGCACTTGTTAGTTGTGTTGAGCGGCTTAGGCCTGAGGTGGAGTTAATCAATACCCGTGCAACATACGGGTGCCTGACTACTTTTGAGGTGCTTACGGCGCTGGGCTTTTTGTATTTTTCTCAGCAAAAGGTGAACTTTCAAGTAGTGGAGGTTGGCTTAGGGGGACGGTTGGATGCAACCAATGTAGTTTGGCCGGAGGTGTGTGCTATCACTACGCTTGGGCTGGATCACACGGAGGTGCTTGGTGATACGCTGGCTAAAATTGCCGTGGAGAAGGCTGGCATCATTAAAAGGGGTGTGCCGCTTGTGAGCGCAAGGCAGGAGACAGAAGCTGCGGTAGTTATTGAGAGGTTTTGTAAGCGTCACAAAGCGGTGCTTGTACGTGCCGGAGTGGATATTGTTTGTGTTGTTCTGCGTGAGTGCAAAAGTGCACAGTTTCTTGAGATAAAAGGACGGCTAGGTAACTACTCGGTGGAATTGCCGCTTTATGGACGATTTCAGCGCGAAAATGTTACTGTTGCTGTAGGGGTGTTGGAAATTTTAGCTGAACGCGGCTTTCACATTACAGAACATAGCATTGCAGAAGGGCTACGAAAAGTGCGTTGGCCAGGGCGCTTCCAGTTGCTTTGCCGCCGTCCGCTGATTGTGGCGGATGGAGCTCATAACCTGCAGTCAGCACATGAACTAAAAGCCGCAGTGGTAGATTTTTTGCGAGACAGGCCGTGTGACAAGAGGGTGTTGGTCATAGGAATGTCTTCAGATAAAGACTATGTTGCTGTTGCGCAAGAGTTGGCGGATCTTTTCGACGTGGTCATTGCTACGCAATCACGACATTTGCGTGCTCTGGCAACAGACAAGCTGGCAGGAATTTTCGCAAATACCAACGCGACCGTTATGACAGCGCCGAGCGTGCCCGCTGCCTTGGATGAGGCTGTAAAAATTGGAGGCAAAAACGCCCTCATTTGCGCTACAGGGTCGCTGTTTATTGTAGGCGAAGCATTGAAGTGGGCGCGTAAGCCAAACTATTGACGTTTGGCGTTAAGGCGTGGCTTCAGCGACATCAAAGTTGGTGCGGGCTTCAACCGGCAACATGTTCCCCAGAACTTTTTCTAAGGCCATGGTATGAGCGCAAAGCCCACGATCATGAAAGAAATGGCAGGTACAAGACCACTGGTGATCGGAGTAGCAGACGGTGTGGTCATCGTTTGCACCATGAAAAATGACAGAAAACTCGCTAAAGGTGATGCGCTCGGGTTCTTGGGCATATCGATGAGCTTTTTCAATTTTGCCAATTAGACTGGACTGCATGGTGCACCTCCTCTTAAAATAAAAGCATCGTGCTCGTACGAGCCGATGCTTTAGCTTCTTGCTGCAGAAATAAGTACTTTCATAGCGGTGATTTCTCCTTGGAATGACACAATCATTTTACTCCTGCCTGCAGTGAATGTCTATAGGTAGTCAGGCATGGAGGCTGATGGTTGCAAAAAATTTACCACGGCTGTCGCATTTTTGTGCCAGGTTATTGCAAATATTATTAATTGCAAAACGCTTGCAATAAGTGGCTGGCTCTGATAAAATTGTCCCCAATATGGTTCAGAACAAGGATATTGTGGCGCATCTCTCACAGAGGGGCTATCGTATAACCCCTCAGCGGCTTATGATTTTGAATGCCATTAATGGTGCTCGCGGGCATATAAGCGCTGAGGAAATTTACGAGAGCATATGCCAAAATTATCCTGGTCTAAATATCTCTACAGTTTATCGTACGCTGGAGTTATTGAAAGAGATAGGGCTGGTTACCGAAACCGATATGGGTGATGGGAGAGTACGTTTCCATAGTGCAGGGCATGAGCACCATCATCACTTGGTTTGTTCCGTTTGTGGCCGCGTCATTGATCTTGACGAAGAGATGCTGACCCCATTGACTACTACGCTGAAAGAGAAGTATGGTTTCTGCGCCGATTTGCAGCATATGGCTATTTTCGGACGCTGCAAAAGCTGCGGTTAATTTTTTTGCCTTATAGATGCAACGCGTTGCAATTGCGAATAATGGCAAATTGGAGAGGTGAATTGTGCATATCCCTGATGGTTATTTGAATGTTGGTACTATGGTCGGCACGGCTGCGGTTTCAGTTGGCGGTGTGGCCAATGCTGTAAGGGTTGTTAGTAAAAAGTTAGGAGAGAAACAGGTGCCGTTGATGGGTATGCTGGCGGCTTTTGTTTTTGCGGCGCAGATGCTGAATTTCCCGGTCACGGCTGGCACATCGGGGCATTTTATGGGGGCGGCTCTATGCGCAATCCTGCTGGGACCGTGGGCGATGGTAATTATTTTTGCATTGGTGCTTATGGCACAGTGCTTTATTTTTCAGGATGGTGGCGTGCTATCGCTTGGGGCTAATATCTTTAACATGGGTATTGTTGGAGGGCTTGGGGGATATGCGTTTTACCGTTTGGGGTTAAAGCTATTTGGCGGGCGATTGCATTCCAAAGTCGTGCCAAGTTTTCTTGCCGCATGGTTTTCGGTGATGTTGGCCTCAGCGGCTTGTGCCTTGGAAATTGCCATCCCGAACGTCACCCCGCCGCTAAGCGTGGTGTTGCCGGCTATGGTTGGTGTGCATGCCATCATTGGGTTGGTGGAAGGCGCTATCACTGTGGCGGCGCTGGAACTGATTCGTAGCACACGCGCAGATTTGTTGGAGTTGCAGAAGGCTTAGGAATGTATATGAAAAATAAGAAGTGGTGGCTGTTTGCTTTTGGTTTCTGTCTTCTTTTGGCGACGCTGTCTCCGCTGGCTTCTTCTTCTCCTGATGGTTTGGAGTATGTGGCTGAGGAAAAAGGTTTTGTGGATATGGAGAGATCCTCTCCGTTATCCGTCATTGCCGATTACGTTTTTCCCGGCATTGAGAATGAAGCCTTAGCTACCATATTGGCCGGCTGGGTTGGTACCACGCTTATGTTTATACTGGCATATGGCGTGACATGGCTTGTTTTACGGGCACGCGGTGCAAAATCGCTTCTCAAAACAGACTAGTGTTTCACATAAAACCATATGAAATACCATTTTCTTGACCAGTATCGCGATGCTGAAAGCTTTATTCATAGGCTGGATCCGCGTTCAAAGTTTTTAGCCATGCTGGCTTTGGTGAGCGTTATTGTGCTTACCCCACACGATGGTTGGTTGGCATACGGGTTGTTCTTGGTCTTTAATTTGACATTGCTGTTTCTTTCGCGCGTGCCCTTTTTCTATATGCTTAAACGTTCGCTTGCGGTGCTTCCGTTTGTGTTTATGGTCGCTGTATTGCTGCCGTTTTGTAGCGCGGGAACGGAGGTGTGTGGTGCCAATATTGGTGGCTGGCATATTGGCATAACACGTGAGGGTCTTATTTTGACAGCTGGCATATTTTGCAAAGTGTGGCTTGCGGTGCTTCCGGTTATTTTGGTTACAGCTACCACGAACGTAAATGATCTGCTCAAAGGGTTGGAGAAACTTAAAATGCCCGCCATCATGGTGATGTTGATGAGTTTTATGTACCGCTACTTGTTTGTTATAAGCGATGAGGCGGAACGGTTGTCTCTAGCGCGCAATAGCCGTAGTTTTGGTGGTGGCGTGCGACTTCATGTGCGCACGCTGGGTTATATGGCAGGGGCGTTGTTCTTGCGTAGCTATGAGCGCGGTGAGCAAATTTATGGTGCTATGCTCTCACGCGGTTTTGATGGGCACGGTCGCTCGTTGAACCAGCTTAGTATGCGACTGGCAGATGTGTTTTACTTGGCAACTATTATGGTCGTGGCGCTTATGATTGCATTATCGCCTCTACTACTAAGGAATCTAAATGCCTGAAGTCATTGCTGTTGAAAATCTGTGTTATACGTATCCCGATGGTCAACCTGCCCTATGCGGCGTGAGCCTGAGCATACAGGAAGGCGAGACAGTGGCTCTCATAGGACCAAACGGGGCAGGCAAATCTACGTTATTATTTCACCTTAACGGTTTGTTGCACTCGCATGAAGGAGCGGTGAGGGTACTTGGACAGATAGTGCATGACAAAAACCTAAAAACCGTACGCCGACAGGTAGGCATGGTGTTTCAAAATCCGGACAATCAGCTATTTTCCCCTACTGTTTTTGATGATGTGGCCTTTGGGCCTCTTAATCTTGGCATGAAAGAGGCGGAGGTGTGCAGTGCTGTGCAACAGTCACTGGAAGCCGTAGGTATGACAGGCTATGAAAAACGGTCGCCGCACCATATGAGTTTGGGCGAAAAAAGACGCATTGCAATTGCTACGGTGTTGGCAATGTCTCCTGCCGTGCTGGTATTGGATGAGCCCAGTGCAAATCTTGACCCCGGAGGCAAATGGCATCTGATTGAGTTGCTGCGTAGCTTACCGCAGACCAAACTCATAGTGTCACATGATTTGGAAATGGTACAGGAGTTGTGTTCGCGCGCTATTGTTATGGATGGTGGACGGGTGGTAGCTGATGGTTCCCAACAGGATATCTTGAAAGACAGGATTTTGCTGATGGCGCATCGTTTGGCGGCACCAAACCTATGAAAGTTAAATGTTAAAGCTGTGCGACTTAACACGCAACTTCTCGGCGGTGATGATTGCCGCTACATTATCCACGATGTCTTCTATGCGGTTGGAGTAGCTGACTACGGCGTAGTTAAACAGCGGTAAAAGTTCTATTTCCGAGCGCGCTGTGTTCAGCCTTAATTCCATGTCGTTGTTGTTTTCCGTGCCGCGCTTTTGCAGGCGATTTGCCAACTCATCCAATGACGGCGGCATGAGAAATATCAACACTGCATCGGGAATGCGCTTCTTGATAGTCAGGGCTCCTTGCACGTCAACTTTGATAATAACGTCTTTACCATCAGCCAGCGCTTGGCACACCATGGTTTTAGGCACGCCGTAATAGTTACCATATACCTCGGCATATTCTAAGAGTTCGTTTGCACCAATCATGCGGGAGAATTCGGCCTGTGACACAAAATGGTAATGCTCTCCATCAATTTCACATTGTCTTTGCGGGCGGGTAGTGTTGGTTACAACGTAAGTCGATGGTATGGGGCGCGCTTTCATAGCATTGAGTGCGACATCTTTACCGACGCCGGATGGACCCGATAATACCAGTACTAAATTATCAGGTGTCAGAATGAGGCTTTCTGCATTAGAATTTGATGACATCATCGTCTAACTCAGGGCGTAAAACGGCATTACCACGGCTAATCTGTAATCTGCCTGTAATGGTTTCGGGGGCAAGAGCAGCCAGAACGATATGCCCGCTGTCGATAAAAATTACAGCTTTGGTGCGGCGACCGTTGGTCATGTCTACAAGCATTCCTTTGTTGCGTACTTCCTGAATGGTGCGCTTTGTCGGCGCGGAATTGGGGGAAGCAATTGCAATCACCCGATTCATTGCAAGAACATTACCAAAGCCAACGTGCACCATTTCTCCGGACATATTGTTCACCTCAAAACGAATTGTGCCTATTATCTTATACCCTTGGAGCCTGCTAGGCAAGGGAAAGAGCATTGTATCATATTGTGTTTAGCTTTAGAATTTTCCGATGCAATTGCGGGTATGGAATAGAATGAGATTTGAAATGCCGCTTTGTCAAATGCTAAAGTATAGCATCGTTTTTGACGGCTGTTTATGAGGATATTACAAACTGAGAGTAAAGTTCTTTGTACAAAATACTAAAACGAAACGACCTAACGCCGAACATTCATCTGTTTGAAATAGAAGCGCCAAAGGTTGCGGCGCGTGCGCAGGCGGGTCAGTTTATTATCCTGCGCCATGGAGAAAATGGGGAGCGCATACCGCTCACGTTGGCTGATTGGGACGAGGCGCGTGGCGTCGTGACAGTTGTGTTTATGGAAGTGGGCTTGACTACCTCCAAATTAGCGTTGCTGAAGGAAGGTGATGCTATAGACGATTTTGTTGGGCCACTTGGCTTGCCTACGCATATTGAGAAATTCGGTACGGTTGTGTGTGCTGCCGGTGGTTTTGCTGTTGCTACCATCATGCCCATCGCACGGGCACTTAAACAGGCTGGTAATCACGTTATTAGCATCGTAGGGATGCGTTCTAAGGAATTGTTATTCTGGGAACGTGAGGTTGGTGCACACAGCGATGAGTTGATTGTTACCACGGATGATGGTTCATACGGGCGCAAGGGGCTGGTGACAGAGCCTTTGCGGGATTTGCTTTCAGCGAAAGACGTGCAGGTTGATCGCGTTATTGCCATTGGACCTACTATCATGATGAAGTATTGCTGTCTTGTCACGCAACCTTTTGGTGTAAAGACTATCGCTTCGCTTAATCCTATTATGGTGGATGGCACTGGCATGTGCGGTTGTTGTCGCGTGTCTGTAGACGGCGTGACGCGCTTTGCATGCGTTGACGGTCCGGATTTTGATGGTCATGCCGTGGATTGGGACGAGTTGATGGCACGTCAGAAAGCCTACCAAGAGGAAGAGAAAAAAGCGGTGCAGCATTGGCAATGCCAGCGTTCTGGCTACCACGACCCGGAGTTGGCGCATGCCTAACCCATTGAACCTGAATCGCGTGGAGATGCCACGTCAGCTGGCCGAAGAACGGGCACATAACTTTGATGAGGTGGCTTTGGGTTACACATTGGAGCAGATGCGCGAAGAGGCTTCACGTTGTTTATCGTGTGTTAAAAAGAATTGTACGCGCGGTTGCCCAGTAGGAATAGATATCACATCTTTTATTACGGCGTTATGTGCCAACGATTTACCCAGAGCATTGGCTGTTATCAAAGAGAAAAACGCACTGCCTGGCATCTGCGGAAGGGTATGTCCGCAGGAAACTCAGTGCGAATCACAATGTTTGCTGGAAAAGAAAGGCGCGCCTGTTGCCATCGGACGACTGGAACGCTATGTGGCTGACTGGGCACGTAAGCATCCGCAGACAACAGGAGAGAGAAGCGCCACGACTGGTAAGCGTGTGGCAGTGGTGGGTTCAGGACCGGCGGGGCTGACTTGTGCCGCTACTTTGGCGCAGGCAGGACATCAGGTCACTTTGCTGGAGGCTTTGCATGTAGCCGGCGGTGTGCTGATGTACGGCATACCGGAATTTCGTTTGCCCAAGGATATTGTTCAGGAAGAAGTGAAATATGTATGCTCGCTGGGAGTAAAACTGGAACTCAACTCGGTAGTGGGCAAGATAGATACGGTGGATGAGCTTTTGCAAAACGGATATAATGCTGTCTTTTTGGGCACAGGGGCGGGGCTTCCAACGATGCTTGGTGTGCCAGGGGAAAACTTGAGTGGGGTGTATTCGGCAAATGAATATCTCACCCGCGTCAATTTGATGAAAGCCTATCGTTTTCCGGAATATGATACGCCGGTACGGCGGGGGCAGCAGGTGGCAGTTATTGGAGGCGGCAACGTAGCTATGGACGCGGCACGTTGTGCACTTAGGCTTGGTGCACAAAAAGTGAGCATTGTATACAGACGCTCGGATACTGAAATGCCTGCACGACGGGAAGAGATAGAAAACGCGCGGGAAGAAGGGGTCCAGTTTGTTATGCTCTCAGGTGTTAAAGGGTTCGCTGGAGATGAACGCGGGTGGCTGGTGGCAATGGACTGCTTTGAGATGGAATTGGGTGAGCCTGATGCAAGCGGACGCAGGCGACCAATCCCCAAAGTTGATAGTGATTTCCGCCTGTCTGTAGATGTGGCGGTTGTGGCACTGGGAACGTCTCCAAACCCACTGATTGCGCAAACAACATCCGGATTGGAAACTACCAGCCATGGAACTCTAATCGCGGATGAAGCCACTGGGCGCACGAACAAGAAAGGTGTATGGGCAGGAGGAGATGTCGTCACAGGGTCAGCTACGGTTATTTCTGCCATGGGGGCGGCCCGGCGTGCTGCCGATGATATTGACCAGTATTTACGCGCTTAATACCATTGATTAAGGGGATGCCTTGTTTTAGTTAAAGTTGGAAAGGGCTCATCGATGATTTCAATCAAAAATCTCTGCAAAACATATCACCCGAAAGGCGGCGTCGCTGTCCAAGCACTTAACAATGTTGACCTTGATTTGCCGGAAAACGGCATGGTTTTCATCATCGGAAAATCAGGTAGTGGTAAATCAACCTTTCTTAATGTCCTGGGAGGGCTGGACAGATATGATTCCGGCGAAATAATCATCAAGGGCAAATCCAGCAAATCGTTCTCACAGGGCGACTTTGACTCTTATCGCAACACTTTTGTCGGTTTTATCTTTCAGGAATATAACATACTGCCGGAATTCTCGGTCGCCAAAAACATAGGGCTCGCACTTGAACTACAGGGTAAAAAAGGTGATGCCAAAACCGTTGAGACCATACTGGAGCAGGTTGATTTAAAAGGTTACGGCAAACGTAAGCCAAATGAGTTGTCCGGCGGACAAAAGCAACGCGTTGCCATTGCCAGAGCCCTTATCAAAGACCCTGATATCATCATGGCGGATGAGCCAACCGGTGCCTTGGATTCCAGTACAGGAAGACAAGTGCTTGAGACACTCAGAAAACTGAGTGAAACAAAGCTGGTCATAGTTGTCTCTCACGACCGCGAGTATGCCGAACAATTCGGTGCCCGCATAGTTGAGTTCTCCGACGGCGTAATCATTAATGACACAAGCAAATACTACGCACCACCGCAAACTGCAGGTGCCGTCAGCATTACAGACGGCAAGATTATGCAGATAAGAGCGGGGCAGGAATTGACGGCATCGGACACAGAGGTTATTAGCAGTTTTTTGAAAGATGCTAATGCTGACGCTGTTATTTCGATAGATGCCGATGCCAACGCGAAATTCCGCCGCGTCGCGCGGATAAATGAATCCGGTGCCAGAGAAGCGTTCGCTCAAACCAAGGAGGTCCCTCAAAAGCCCTACAATGCCAAAGACTTCAAGCTGCTTCGCTCGCGTCTGCCATGGAAAGACTCTTTGCGCATGGGAGCAAGCGGACTAAAAGCCAAGCCAGTGCGTTTGGCATTCACGATAGTGCTGTCTGTTGTAGCGTTTACGCTGTTCGGGCTAGCGGATACGATTGGTTCCTACAACAAAATTAATGCGACACTGACATCAATGCATGATAGCGGCATCAAAACAGCAACTTTAGAAAAACTAATAGAAAAGCAGCTCATGGGCAACAGCTACGCCTACATGGTACATACAAACCTATCAAAAGAGGACCTTGTGTCACTTAACCAAAAGCTAAGTGATTATCGGTTCGTACCTATTTGGGATAAACCCATCTACCTTTATGGTACTTTCGATACATACAGTAGCGGCTACGCCAATAGAATTCAGCAGACATGTGGGTTGCTGGAAACAGACCAAAATGTGCTGGACTCACTCGGGTTAAAAATCGACTCAGGTTATGGCCGACTGCCTACAAGTAACACCGAAGTCGCCATTTCCAAGCATCTGTATTGGCTATTCACACAATACGGATATAAAGACCCTGTAAGCAGCGACGTTACTGACATTGATTCTCCATCCAAACTACTTGGCAAGAAATTATGCTTGGGTGTACATGATTACAATGATACCGAGCTAGCGATTGTAGGAATCATTGACACCGGCTTTAACGAATCACGTTACTCTCCTTTATTCGAAGCTAATCCATCAAACGAAATTGGTTTAAATATAATGATGTTATCGTCTGAGTACTCAAATCTACTCCAAAACAGCCTACATGCGGCAGCCTTTGTGAAACAGGATTTTTACGAGGAAGTATTTGAAAGTAATGCAATTGCGTTTAAAAATGCTTCCATCGCGCTCATAACTGATGAAATATCCAATGGCGACTTTCACGGTTGGTGGGGGGCAAGTTCTCATGGTGCTGTTCCTTATCCGCAAATATCAGCGACAGACAAAAGTAAAATCATTTGGGCAGACGGATATTCTTCTACCACCACACTTGCAGAAAATGAAGTCATCATATCAATAGCAACTTTAATAGAAATTGACCAATCCAAAACCAAAGATTACACACCTGTTGATTGGGAATTGCTGTCCGCGACAGAAAAAGAAATGTATTTACAAGTATTAGGCAATACATATCCTGCGGAAGATACCGGCATTTATAACAAGCAGCGAATGTCTCTGAAAGTTGTAGGTGTGCATGATGGCGTAGGCTCTGTTTCGGGAACATCGTTACTGTTATGCTCGGACGCATTATTTGCACAAGTAGTTGATACCAATAGTGATCCGATAAAATACGCCGTGGCGGCACTTACAGGAAATAACAAGACCGATTTGAATTTAGTCAAATTCAGTTACGAAACAAACGATGGCATAAGATTCCCACTCAGAAACGAGGTGTCTTCATCTCTCGAAAGTATCAACTTTGCAATTGAAAGCTTTGCACTGGCGTTCTTGTACATCGGTATCTTTTTCGCAGTATTTGCCAGCTTAATGATGATGAATTTCATCTCGACCAGTATATCATACAAGAAACGTGAAATAGGCATACTCAGGGCGGTTGGTGCGCGCTCAAGCGACGTGTTCGGCATATTCTTTAACGAAAGCTTGGTTATTGCATTAATTAACTTTGTGATCGCCGCAATTGCTGTGTTTGGCTTCAGCATATACCTAAATTCCACACTCAGGGGTAAGTACAGTTTAATTATCACGCTGTTTTCTTTCGGCATACGCCAAATGATACTAATTCTGATTGTAAGCGTTGGCGCTGCGTTCATTGCCAGCATTTTGCCAACAACACGCATATCCAACAAGAAGCCTATTGACGCAATCAACAACAGCTAGAAAACCACAATGTCTTGAAACAAGAAGCTGTTAGCATAAGCATGCTGCATAAGTTTATGCAAATCTCAGCCGCCTCAAATGATTATGGTCATGAAGGAGCAAACTGCACCTCGGCGCTGCCGCAAACTGTCTTTTCGCCTTGCTGGTTTTCAACCCAGATTGCCAGCACGACTCTGCTTTCAGATAATAAGGCCTCTTTGACAAGCCCGCAGCATGTGAGCGTGTCGCCGGGGAAATTAAACCCTTTATAAGCCACCTCAAGCCTTCTCAAACGCCCCGCTGTGCCGTGCCAATGCGACAACATCTGACACAGAAAAGCTGTAATCAGCTGACCGTGCACTACCACGCCGGGGAGCCCGCACCTTGCGGCAAAGTCGCCATCGTAATGGATGGGATTATTATCGCCTGATACCTCGCGCCACTTCTCCACCTGCTGCATGGTGACGTGTTTTACCAATGGGGGTATTTCCTGTCCCGCGCGCACATCTGCCCAGCCCTGCACGCTCATGTTTTGCTCCGCAGCACAATCACCTGCTTACACCGCGCCAGCATTACGCCGCTTTGATTATGTTGCTCAATTTCCAAAATAACAAAAGTCGCCTGCTGCCGCTCACGCACAGAGGACACCTTTACAACAACCGTAACAATATCCCCAACTTTCACGGGCGCAAAAAGCTCTATGGCGCAACTGCCATGCAGTGCAGCCTGCGGCAAAGCCGCCAGCTGCTCACAAACCTGTTCCAAGCTGATGGCAAGCAGCCAAGACGGCGGCACTTCCTCCTGCCAAAGAGGGGTGTCGCCACCTACCACCTCGACAAAGCGCTTTATGCGCTCACGCTCGGCAGTATAATCCCGCGTGAGCCAGACATGTCCTGTCTTTTGTTTCAGTTTCTCAATTGTAAAACATTGCACCATAGCTAAATAATAGCGCCAATTAAGCAGTATATTCAATGCAAAACCCGTGACATTTCGCTATTGTGTTTTTACAAAAGATGCGCTAAAATGAAAATGAGTTTCATTTTCAGGAGATGCGTTAAAGCATGAGCCGCCCGTCACAATATAAAACAAAACAAAGTGAGGCTATTCTTTCCTATATCGCCTCTTTTTCCGATGCGCACGTAACGGCAAAACAGATCGTGGCCCATTTTGAAAACTGCGGCACATCCATCGGGCTTACGACAGTTTACCGCCACCTTGACAAGCTGGCAGGCAGCGGGAAAGTGCGCCAGTATGTGACGGATGGCACGTCCTGCGCCTGTTACCAGTATGTCTGTGAAGCCACAGATACACCAGAGCACTTTCATTTGAAATGCGACGGATGTGGTGAACTTTTGCATTTGGGCTGTGCCGAGGCAAGCGTACTGCAGCAGCACATCAATAATGAGCACTCTTTTCAAATCAATCCCATGAAAACAGTGTTTTACGGCAAATGCCAAACTTGTTGCCGCAAAGGATAGTTCTCAAGGTATAGGAAAAATGAACAATAACGAGCCCCGCATGAAACATCATGTACATTTCAGTTTTGCACCCAGATAGGTCCAAAGGAGAATATCTTTAATATGAAACGGTTTGTTTCATTGATGTTAATAGCATCTTTTCTGCTGTCGATGTTGGCGGGATGTCAACAGAATGAGCCGGATGACAGGACATGCGTTGTTGCCACAATTTTCGCACCATTTGATTTTGTGCGCGAAATAGCCGGTGACGCAGTCAATGCGAGCATGCTTCTCCCCCCTGCCTCCGAAAGCCACTCTTTTGAGCCCACGCCAAAGGATATTATCAAAATTCAAAACTGCGACATTTTCATTTACGTCGGTGGTGAGTCCGATGCGTGGGTAAATCAAATACTGTCATCCATGGATACCAGCAATATGAAAATCATCACACTCATGGATTGCGTCGATTTGGTAGAGGAGGAAATCGTTGAGGGTATGGAGGATGACGATGACGACAGCGATGACATTGCATACGACGAGCATGTTTGGACTTCACCTAAAAACGCCAAGCTGATTGTTCAGAAAATATCGGATGCCTTATGCAAGGCTGACGCGCAAAACGCCACTTTGTTTCAGGCGCGCACAACTGCTTACATTGAAAGACTTGACGATCTGGATGCGGCTTTCAAGTCTGTTGTGGACGGCGCGGTGCGGAAAACCATCGTCTTCGGCGATAGATTCCCTTTCCGTTATTTTACCGATGCCTACGGGCTTGATTATTTTGCGGCATTTCCAGGTTGTGCATCTGAAACCGAGCCGAACCCAAAGACTGTCGCGTTCCTAATAGATAAGATTAGAGAAGAAAATATCCCTGTGGTTTTCCATATTGAGCTATCAAACCCCAAAATGGCGAATACCATACGAGCTGAAACCGGAGCAAAGGTTTTGCTTTTGCATTCCTGCCACAACATATCACGGGATGATTTCAGGAAAGGCTTAAGCTATATGGAACTCATGACGCGTAATGTGGAAGCGTTACGGGAAGCGCTACAGTAATATGGCTCTCATCACCTGCCGGGATGCATCCTTCGCCTATGAGGGTAACACCGTCGTCGAAGGTCTTAACTTTACAGTTGAAAGCGGCGATTACCTGTGTATTATCGGCGAAAACGGCTCAGGTAAAAGCACCATCATCAAAGGATTACTGCGTCTTAAAACACCTCAAACCGGAAGCATCGTGGCTGGTGACGGGCTTAAGCCCAGTGAGATCGGTTACCTGCCGCAGCAAACTGTAGTACAGAAGGATTTCCCTGCAAGCGCATATGAGGTCGTTTTGTCCGGAAGGCTTGGTGCGCGCGGCATTTTACCTTTCTACTCAAGGGCAGATAAGGCCATCGCAGAAGAAAACATCCGGCGTCTTGATATTGTTGATCTGCGCAATAAATGCTACCGTGAATTATCCGGCGGGCAGCAACAACGCGTGCTGCTGGCCAGGGCACTCTGCGCCACAAAAAAACTCCTGTTGCTGGATGAGCCTGTTGCCGGGCTTGATCCGCTGGTTACACAGGAATTGTACCGGCTAATTGAGGACATTAATCGCCAAATGGGTATTACCATCATCATGGTTTCACACGACGTGCGCACCGCAGTCAAATACGCCAGCCACATCCTGCACCTGAAAAACACTCAGGCATTTTTCGGAAGAACCGAGGATTATGTAAGCTCAGGCGTTGGAATCAGCTTTTTAAACTGCGGCTGCGCCGACGGAAGGCACGCCGAATGATTAACGCCTTGGTTGAGATGTTCTCATATGCCTTCATTGTACGCGCCGTTATTGTCGGTCTGCTGGTGTCGCTTTGTGCTGCGCTGCTGGGCGTAAGCCTTGTGCTAAAGCGTTACTCCATGATTGGCGACGGACTTTCGCATGTTGGATTCGGAACGCTTGCCGTGGCCACAGCTTTGAATATCGCACCTTTGAGCATATCAATTCCAGCCACTGTGCTCGCGGCATTTTTGCTGCTGCGCATCAGCGAAAACAGCAAAATCAAGGGCGATGCCGCCATCGCACTCATTTCAACCGGCGCATTGGCAATTGGCATAATGGTCATATCTTTTACAACAGGAATGAATACGGATGTGTATAGTTATATGTTCGGAAGCATTCTGGCAATGAGCACAAGCGACGTAACCCTAAGCGTCGCGCTCGCCGTTGTGGTACTGGTACTGTTCATTTTCTTTTACAATAAGTTATTCGGTGTAATATTTGACGAAAACTTTGCCAAGGCAACCGGTGTAAAAACCTTTCTGTACAATATGCTGATTGCCATCCTTACAGCAATAACTATTGTGTTGGGCATGCGCATGATTGGCGCACTCCTAATTTCCAGTCTTATTCTTTTCCCTGCGCTTACCTCCATGCGTATATGCAAGAAATTCAAAAGCGTAACGATATGCGCCGCATGTGTATCGCTTGCCAGCTTTTTCATCGGCATAGTTGTGTCCTACTCATATGCCACCCCTGCCGGTGCAAGCGTAGTCATCGTAAACATTGCGGCATTTGCTCTTTTCTGGCTTATTAATTCGCTTAAAAGAAGAACCTGACTTATAAAGAGCGTTTATATTTCATGAACTTGGATACAGATGGCAACTGTCGCGATACGCGATATTGAATTTAGCGCCGAATTCTGCGATAATTTTCCGCTGGTATCGCGAATAGCGAAAAAGTCGCAAGCATGGGAAATGCCGTGCGGGAGGTAAGCGAATGCGCTTGGCGAGAGTCACGGTTTTTGCCGGCCATTTTGGCAGCGGCAAAACAAGTATAGCTGTGGCTTATGCCTTGTGGGCCAAACAACAAAAAAATCGTGTGGTATTATGCGATTTGGATATTGTAAACCCATACTTCCGAATGGCCGGTGCCGCAGATGCTCTCAAGAGAGCCGGCGTTGGTCTGATTGCCTCCCGTTTTGCGGGCACAAACGTGGAAGCACCGGCCATACCGGTGGGGACGCTCGCAATATTTGATGATACCGACATTACCGGCATCATTGACTTAGGAGGAGATGACCGCGGTGCGTTGGCGCTCGGAAGATATGCCGGGCTTTTGCAGAAAAGCGGTGCGTTTGAGATGCTCTTGGTTACAAATCAATATCGTCCGCTGACGCGCAACTTAGACGACTTGTGCCAGATTAAAAATGAAATTGAAACAGCCAGCATGGTAGGTTTCACCGGGCTTATCAACAACTCCAATCTTGCGACGGAGACAACGCTGCAGGATGTGATTGCCACAGCAGATTTTGCCACGGAAGCCTCTGAAAAACTGGCTCTGCCGCTGAAAATGACAGCGATTGACAATCGCCTGCTCCAAAGCGAGGAAGCCCAAGAGGAAGCACGTCTTACGTTAGGTGAGGTATTTCCTATGGCTTTGTACCCAAACAAATTTTGAAAACTGCGGACGTCCGAAAGAGGAGAAAACATGGCAAATGTAACGTTTAAAACGGATGAATGCAAGGGATGCGGGCTGTGCGTGCAGGCCTGCCCGCAGAAGATTGTGAGCCTTGGAGAGCATAAAATCAACGCAAAGGGTTTCCGTCCGGCGGGCATAACAGATACAGAGGCATGTATTGGGTGTGCATTCTGCGCCATGATGTGCCCCGATGCTGTCATCACTGTGGAAAAGTAAGAGAGGTATTGATATGGCTGCAAAGGTTTTGATGAAAGGAAATGAGGCAATTGCCGAAGGGGCATTGCTTGCAGGCTGCCGGCACTACTTCGGTTATCCCATCACACCACAATCGGAAATAGCGGCCTATATGGCCAAGAAAATGCTCAAACAAAATGGTACTTTCCTGCAGGCAGAGAGCGAGGTGGCCGCCATCAATATGGTCATCGGCGCATCAGCTGCAGGGGTACGTGTTATGACGTCCTCATCCAGCCCAGGCTTCGCTTTGAAAAGTGAGGGGCTGAGTTACCTTGCCGGCTGCGACCTGCCGGCGGTTGTAGTTAACATTCAACGCGGGGGACCGGGGCTTGGCGGCATTCAGCCGTCACAGGCAGACTACTATCATGCCACAAGAAGCGCAGGTCACGGCGACTTTCAT
>Ga0082212_10000935_pt1 | contig 42961 bp, 37 predicted proteins | sample TergutNt197P3_FD_71548 | JGI IMG/M metagenome (GOLD analysis project Ga0082212, IMG submission 71548) | Neocapritermes taracua P3 segment gut microbial communities from Petit-Saut dam, French Guiana - Nt197 P3 | ecosystem: Host-associated > Arthropoda: Insects > Digestive system > Gut ...
CGCCGTATCAGCGTTCGGCATCTTCTTTGCGGGCGGCGATATGAGGGATGGGAACCCATCACTCAGGCAAGTAGTAGCCGAGATAAGCCAGGAGCACCAAGACGAGATTGACCGTATCAAGTCTGAGAACCCTCATGACGAGCTAATGATCTCCGGCACGAGGGCATCTTGGAAGGACGTACTGGCGGTCTATTCCGTCAAGACGACTACGGACACAGATGAACCACTTGATGCCATAACGCTTGACGAGCGACGGCAGAAGCTACTGAGGGATGTCTACTGGGATATGAACTCGATAGAGTTCCGTGTGGAGGATAGGGAGTTCACCGAGATCATCGAAATCGAGCAAGATGACGGCTCAATCGTCGAAGAGACCCAGACCTATACCCGCCGAACCCTCTACATCACACAAACCTCAAAGACCGTTGACGAGATAGCAGAACAATACAGATTCAATGCCAGTCAGCTCGGCTTGCTAACAGAGCTGCTCGACCCCAGGTACGCAAGCACCTGGCAGTCCGTCCTTTACGACATCCGCACAGGCTCAGGCGACATCGTTGAGGTCGCGGCATCCCAGTTGGGTAATCCCGGCGGACAGCCCTATTGGTCATGGTACGGTTTCTCGGGTCGTGTTGAGTGGTGTGCCTGCTTCGTGAGCTGGTGCGCCAACGAATGCGGCTACATCCAAGCTGGTGTAATTCCCAAGCATTCATACTGTCAGACCGGAATCAACTGGTTCAAGGACGCAGGATGCTGGCAGGATGCCAGAAGCGGCTACGAGCCAAGGCCGGGTGACATCATCTACTTCGACTGGGGAGACGGCGGAGACAGTGACCACGTAGGCATAGTTGAATCCTGCGACGGCACCACAGTCCGAACCATAGAGGGCAACAGCGGTGATGCTGTGAATAGACGTAGCTATAGCATTAACAGCTCATATATCATCGGTTATGGAACACCAATGCATTAATTGGGTAAGACCCCAGTTTTTGGGGTCTTACCCAACATTTAGTATGCCCAACTTACCAAGGAGCTTATCTTTAGATGTTTTGATCGGTTTGCCGTTCTCTTGATGTCTCCGCATAAGAGCTATGATTATTGTGCATATCATTTGGACTTCTCAATGATGAGAATAAGGAGAAACTGAAAGGCAAGCAAATGGCAGGGGCACTCTCATACCAGCTGGTTACATTCATCAGCGAGAACCACTCGGACATGATTCACTCTGTGCTGAAGAGGTTCATATTTGAAGAAAAAGACTACCTTGATATTCAAGCTGGGCTAATTGAGGAAATACATAGTGTAAAGCTCGACGGATTCAGGATAAAGACTATAAAAGTTGCCGAGAGCGCTGATGATTCCGTTAAATTGACAGTGGTCGTTGAAGCCGACCTTGAGGTTAAGGGTCTTGGTGGACGTGACTATGAAACCGAGTCAGCACAGCAATGGTTTGCTGTTTCGTTGAGTGGTCAATTAGACGACGGTTTTAATAATCTCACCGTGCTTCGAGTCGAGGAATACTACAAGTCGCCATTCAAACGCGAGCAGGCTCTCTCGCCGTCCCTTGTGCCCTATTTCGCAAAAGACGATTTTGACAATATTGCAGAAGACTTCTTGCGCGAGTTTTGCCCGGAGATGCTCTCTGCACCTATGGCTCTCCCTGTAACAGGGGTTGTTGAGCGTATGGGTTTGAGAATTCGAGAACTAGACCTTTCCCGCAACCTCGTTTTATTTGGGATGATGGTGTTTGGCGATACCTCTGTGGTTTATTACAATAAAGAACGGCAATGCTTCGATAAGACAATCATTAAAGGTGGCACAATACTCGTTGATCCAAACGTGTTCTTCGAGAGGAATCTCGGGTGTTGGAATAACACGGTCATCCATGAATGCGTCCATTGGTGGAAGCACCGTAAGCACCATGAGTTCTTCAGAATGATTGACGATGAATACTCTCTAGTCAGTTGCCGGGTCAGAGAGACCGAAAGGATAAAGGACATTTGGACCGACGAGGACTGGATGGAGTGGCACGCGAACGGTATCGCGCCCAGAATCCTCATGCCAAAAGCTACAGTTCTTCTAAAGATAGATGAATATAAGAGTTCCCTTGCGATGGCATTTCCCCAAGCGACTACACTTGAAACTCTTGAATACGTAATTATCAACCTCGCTGAGTTTTATCATGTTTCCAAGCAGGCTGCGAAGATTCGCCTTCTCGATTTGGGCTATCGCGAGGCAGAGCCGCTATTCAATTATATTGATGACCACTACGTCGGCGCGTATTCATATGCAACCGGGTCTCTTGACGAAAACCAGACATACAACATCAGCATGAAAGACTCTATGCGTGAGTATCTCTCAAACTGTGACTTCAAGGAGTTGATAGACTCAGGCGATTTCGTATATGTTGACAGTCACTTCGTCGTTAACGACAAAAAGTATGTCGAAAGAACCTCATGTAGCGATCTGAGACTGACCGACTACGCTAAGTTACACATCGACGAATGCTGTATCAGATTTGCCTTAGAGACAAACAAAAAATGGAAGCCGGAAGGCGATAAATACCTAGAGGACGGGCTATTCAGAAAGGCAGTCTCTGACTTTGAGAGAGTCCCCGTCTACTGCACAGACGAACACAACCAGGCGCTAACTAGTGTTGCTAAAGACAGCAAGCACCTAGTCTCTATGACATTAGAGTTTCTGGAGTTCAACAAAAAGACGGCTGACTACAATTTTGCCCAGACAGCATATGCTCACATAGAACGTCTGGGCATCAGCCAGCAAAGATTTTACGATACAACTCTACTTGATGACAGGCAATTCCGAAAACTAAAATCGGGGAATCCCAAGTCTCCTTCATTTGATACCGCTATGGCTATTTGTATTGGTTTAGACCTTGGTCTTGAATACGGGGTGCCTTTACTTGAAAAGGCTGCAATGTCATTGGAGAATAAAGAAAAGGCACCTTATAAAATGCTGCTTGCTTGTTACCGTGGGCGCAGTATTTTTGAGTGCAACGAGTTCCTGACTGAGCAGGGCGCAAAACTGCTGCGCGAAAAGGAGTACAGAAGTGTTTTAAGCTTATCTCCATAGCAATGATTAAAACGAGAGTAAAGTAGCAGGACTATATCCTTATTGGATGCTGACAAACTTGACTATCCAATTAGACATGCCAACAATTCAGTAGTAATGACCTCTTTTACCAGCAAGATTGCAGGCAAAAGAGGTTACTTTTTCAGAATAGTCGGATTTCCGAAATCCGGAATTATTCGGAAAACACAACCAATAATCCCATCATAACACAACCAAAATTTGCATTTATGCAGGTAAATGTGCCTTTCTGTGTTTTCGTGTTCTGGATTCCAGAAAGCCGGACAAGCCTCAATAAAGTTGTCATGATACTAGAAGCACAGCCTTCTAAATCATGAGCGGAGGTGAGGAAATGTTTGAAGTTAGGAATGCCGAGGGCAAATTGGTCTGCCGTATCGACCCGCCCAATCTGACCGTTGAGATTGTAATGAAGGGGCAAAAGACAGTCGTTGTCTTTGTGTCTGACAGCAACCCGATAGTTATCAACTCGAAAGCAATCTAGGCAAATACCCACGTACATATCATCCGCCGACCCGCGAGACGGGCAGGAAAATCGAAAGCGATTCCTGCCCGTCTCTTTGTTTGGTAGATGAATCGAAGACGAACACCTGCGGATGACGATCCGACAGGAGTTCATCATGATTAACGAATCCTATTATCTTGCCAATGTCCACGATGGCAATCGCGAAAGATACGTTGTAGGCATCCCTCAGTTTGGGGGCCGCGAGAACCTCATCGAGGTTGATGAGGTTATTTTCTGGCTGCTCAAATCTTTTCAACGTGAGGACTGGCGACAGGAGCGTCAGGCAAGGAGACGCTTGGAGCAATTGGCTCTGAGTGATGAGGAATTAGCCGATAAAGTAGGCGAGCTGGTTCCCAGCCCAGAAGACATGCTCTACCAGCGCATCCTAACAGACAACCTGCGCTGTGCATTCAATATGCTACCGCCTGTGCAGGCTAAGCGCTTTCTTCTCCACTATGGCCTTGATCTTTCTATCAAACAAATCGCCAAAACGGAACACTGCTCAGATCGTGCGGTAAGGCTTTGCATTGAGCGTGCCAAAAAGAATCTTAGGAAAATTTTGAAATAGGGCTTCCGTTTCAGCCTGTTTTTGTCCAACTACATAGAGGGAGTTATTCCTCTGGGCACCTTAACAACCAAATACCCATCGGTTCTAGGAAGGGCAGAAGCGAAGCCTTGCGATGACGGCTCTCGTGAGCTGATGGGAGTTCTATCTAAAACTCAGGCAAAAGCATTCCAGGGGACTACTGGCTTTGTTGGCTGCCTTACATACTTGAAGGGAAATAGTATGACTACAACAGATAAAACTCCCATTATTCACCGTGGAGATATATATTGTGTATCGTTTGACCCAGTGCTCGGAAGTGAGCAGAGCGGTACTAGACCTGCCGCTGTGCTCCAGTGTGATGCCGGGAACCGCGCAAGTACAACGGTTGTCGTCGCTCCTGTTACCACCCGACCCAAGCCCTTTTTGCCCACCCATGTGCTGCTCTCTGGGATAAGTGGGGTGGCTGACGGGTCGATCCTTTTATTGGAGCAACTCAGGACAGTAGACCGCCAGCGGTTTGGGCGCTTTGTTGGCGCTCTCGACGAGTTTACGCTTCATCGCATTGACATGGCGCTAAAGATAGAGCTTGGCATCAGCAGCGATAAAAGCTGGCGTGAAGCAACGAAGCGAATCGCCTTAGAGCAATGCTCAGCAAGGCAGAGTGCGGCTACCGACAGTCAAATCAGCATCGTGTCCAGCATTAGGCACTCTCCCCTGAACACTAGGACGCTTTGTCCAGTATGCAAGAACTCCTACCTTGACGCGGGCTTCGAGCTCCGCCGGTTGAGCAAACCAGCCAGCGACAAAGAAATCTGCATGGGCTGCAACTACAGGATGGGCCTGGATTATGAGGTGATAGAGCCATGAACAGCATGAGCACGGGAATGTGCGAATTAGCACCTTTGAAGCGACTGAAAGGATTCGCGACCATAATCTCGCGATCTTTTCTGGCTGCTACTCCGAGGAGGTGGTCTGAATGAAAGACACGATGTTTGTCAGGGCTGAGGAGATCGCCAAGGAATTAGGGGTGTCAGTTGGCCACGCTTATAAGCTCATTAGAGACATGAACGCAGAGCTGAAAGCTAAAGGCTTCATGACCATCTCTGGTCGAGTGAGCAGACAGTTCTATGAAGAGAGGTTCTACGGAATATCCAAAACACATTAAGGAGGAAGCCTTATGTCAGTACACAAAGATAAGCAATCGGGCAAGTGGTATGCCCATGCCTGCTACCAAGATGGTCGTGGGAACCAGATGCGCAAGATGAAGAGAGGCTTTAACACGAAGAAAGAGGCATTGGCATGGGAGCGAGAATATCTGCTCCAACGGACGGATGATCTGACAATGAGCTTTGAGAATTTTCTCGTTCTCTATGCTGAAGACCGTCGCCCGCGCCTCAAGCTCAACACGTGGCTGAGCAAAGAGTACATCATAAACGCCAAGTTACTCCCATTCTTCGGGAAGATGGCTATGAATGAGATTGAGGCAAAAGACATCATCCGCTGGCAGAACTCGCTGATCAATGGGCATGACAAGAATGGCAAGCCCTATTCCCAGACGTATCTGAAGACGATTCACAACCAGCTTACTGCCATCTTCACCCACGCATACAAGTTCTATGGGCTAAAAACCAACCCAGCAAGCAAGGCCGGAAGCATGGGTAAGAAGAACGCTGATGAGATGAGGTTTTGGACACGAGAGGAATACTCCAAGTTTGCCGAGATTGCCATGCAGAACCAGCGGCTCTATTACCCTGTTGAGATTCTCTACTGGTGTGGCTTGAGGCTTGGGGAAATGCTTGCTTTGACTTTTGCAGATGTTGACCTCGACAAAAAGACGCTTCGGGTAAACAAGTCGTACCAGAGCATCAAAGGGCAAGTTGTTATCACCGAGCCAAAGACACCAAAAAGCCGAAGGACAGTTACCATCCCCGATTTCCTTTGCTCCTCTATTCAAGATTACATTGCGCTTCAGTATGCCTTCAAACCCTCAGACAGGATGTTTGGTGTCTCAAAAAGCTACCTGGCATATCACCTAAAGAAATGTGCCGACGTAGCCGGTGTGGAGCGTATCCGGGTTCACGATCTGCGGCATTCGCACGTTTCGTTGCTCATCGAACTCGGTTTCTCAGCGTTAGCGATTGCTGAGAGAGTTGGCCATGAAAGCATAGAGGTTACCTATCGTTATGCTCATTTGTTCCCGACAAAGCAAACCGAGATTGCAATAAGCCTGGATCGAGAAGGAGAGCTGTGCCATGCGTTCTGAGAAAGACAGAAAACGCTACCGGACCGCTGCCTTCAGAATGTCCGAAGATGAATGGATCGAGTTGAATAAGCGTGTAGAGCTTTGCGGCTATCAGAAGCAAGAGTACTTGATAAAGAGTGTCCTGTACCAACAAATCGTCGTTGTTGGGAATAAGGTACAATTCACAAGGTTGCAGGCAACGCTTGATGACATTGCCTGTCAGCTAGAGCAAATTGAGGCTGCGTCTGAATTAGACTCTGAGCTTCTGTTGCCGATTAGGACAGCCGTAGAGATTATCAGTAACGCCTTTACGGAGTCGTCTGAGAGCATATCTCTTGTCGTTGCTGATGAAAAAACGATGAAATGCGAGCCAAAAACGACGAATAATAAGACAAATAGGCTCAATGTGCTCAAAGAAAGTGCTGGTAATTAGCTCGATTAACTACGATTGTCTTTCTGGCCGACGAGTGGGAGTAGTGCCTTTTTTCTTTCCTGTGTATCGTGACACATTATCGTCTACTGAGCTATTTCATATGCAGGCTGATATACGTCTTTACTAGAGAAATTGATGTCGGCACATCAACACATTAGCAAAGCAAATAGCAAAACTTTTCAAGTAACATAGCGCTGGCGCCATAACATAGAAAAATATGGTATATTATTTTACATGTTATTGCCGTTGTTGGAATTAAGCGAAAGAATTTTCCATGTCCTATTTAACACTAAAAAAAGCCTTTCACAAGCAAGATGTGGATGCTGGCGCATTATACCTGGAGCGGTTTTCTAGCGCCAAGGCTGTTCATCTTAACTTTGATATTAAGGGCAATCAAGCGTTTCTTTACATGGAAGATGAGCTTTATACAAAAATGCTTCAAATTACCAAAGCAGATAAGGAAATACTTGAACTGACTCAGCAACTGCCAGGACGCGCCATTCAACAATACACTGAGCGCACGTTAATAGACGAAATCGTACTAACAAATGAGATAGAAGGCGTTAACAGTTCAAGGAGAGAAATTGGCAGCATACTACGTAATTTAGAAAAGCAGGACAAGAAAAAACGTTTCGTTGGCCTCGTCAATAAATATAATATGCTTCTTCAAAGAGAAGAAGTGCAAATCGATACCTTGGAGGACATTAGAGCTCTCTACGACGACTTGGTTTTGTTTGAGGTGGTCTCTGACAATCAGAACAACGCACCAGACGGCAAACTTTTTAGGACAGAGTCGGTAAGCGTTTATAGCCCTGCAGGTGAGGAGATACATAGAGGAGTGCTTCCAGAGCAGAGAATTGAAGACCAGCTTTCTACGGCGCTAGATTTTCTTAAAAAGGAAAGTGTTGAGCTCCCAATAAAAGCTGCAGTTTTCCATTATCTTTTTGGATACATTCACCCATTCTACGATGGCAACGGCCGTCTAAATCGTTTCATCAGCAGCGCTTTATTGCTTAGAGAGTATGAACCACTTGTTGGGCTCAGGTTATCTTATGCAATTACGCAATCTATTGAAAGGTACTACAAAGGATTCAATGTTTGTAATGAGGTCTTGAATAAAGGAGACATTACCCCCTTTGTCCTCATGTTCCTTGACGTTGTTTATCAAGCGGTCGCCGATATCATCGCTGTCCTAAAAGAAAAAGGAGAGCTGCTCGAAATAAACCGTGATCAATTGAAAAACGTTGGGGTTCTTGCTGAAGACAAAGATCTATTTGAGCTTGCCTATATTCTCTTACAGGCACGGATGTTTTCGGGCGATGGCATCTCAATCCATGAGCTCATGAAGGTCTTTGGGGTAACTAGGCCAACTATCATGAAGCGTCTGAGCCACATAGCCCAGTTAGACCTTTTAGAAAGAGAAAAGGTGGGTAGAGAAGTTCACTATCAACTCAATATAGAAGCTCTCCAAAGTACAGTATGATTGCGTCGACCTAGTAAGAGGAAGCGAAAGAATTCTGGTCTACAGAAGCCAAGAGTTACAACGCTAAAGAAAAGTGTTTCTTTTTCGACACCTGCCCTTTGTTCACGAGTCCAACTCGATGAGTAAGCGAACGCCCAAGAAAGCAGCGCGCGCAGAACAAACTAGCTGAATTCCTTACCGCCTACCCGCAAAAAGCCTCCGCGATGCTTGCCGACAGGGTCGTGATGCGTCCAGTGTATGACGCCGCCTTCCTCATTGAACTCATACACGCCCGCAAAATCCACCGTATCCCCCACAGCCAAAGGTTTAACACGGGGTGCAATATCGATATTGTGTGCTACAAGCAAGGTCTGTCCCGAAGCAAGCCGCAGGATGAAACGCTGATGCTGATCGCCTTCTGTATCATCGCTTAAAATGCGCTCGACAACACCCGTACCCGTAACATAGGTGTTGTCTTGTTGGGCTTCGAACAGCCGAGCCAATTCCGCGTCTGTAGAACCAAGACCAAACGCTTCAGCACCAGCGGTTGCTTCGCTCGAAACAGCGTTGCCCCCTGTGCCTTGCCCCTGTCCTGCAAGTGCCCAGCCCAAGAGAAACGCCACAACAAGAGCGGCAATTATTATTATTGTAATACGTGATATCTTCATGAAGGCAGTATAGCACCTCGCATACTGAACGTCGGCGAAGAATGCAAGCTCGTGTCGCCATAGAACACACCGCCACAATTCAGTCTGGCAGGCTACGAATGCTGGCATGCGAATATGAGGTGTATAATGAAAAATGCTTATTGCTCCCCTGCAAGCAAGGGAACACCTCGAAGCCTTAACAGCCACATAACAGATAGGTGAAAAATGAAGCGCTTAATTGTCCTCCTTGTTTGTTTTAGTCTAGCTGTTTCGCTGAGCGGCTGCAGAAACATTGACGACAATAACCAAACATCTGATAATCTCAGCACCACAAAATACAACGAAACCACGAATAAATACTACGAAGAAACCGACAACGGATACAAGGCTACGTACTACGAAAAAGACGAAATAACCCCCACGGCAGTTGCAGAGTGGCTGTCTCAATGCAGCTCAGGTGAGTATTATCATGAATACATCTATACCGACCCCGAATCATGGGATTTGTTTATATACTATTCTCCCGATAAAGACGAATTCAATTTCGAAGACTTCAAGTTCTCCGTTACTGATTCAGTGGTAAAAATCTACGCAACTACCAACAGCTCAACTCAAGACGCTAAAAAAGACTATCTACTTATCAGGATTCAGGCTCCGCAAAGAGGGCCTTGGCCCTCAGCATCGAAATTGTTCGTTGACGACATTTCGATAACACAAACCTGATGCATTTGTGATACTCTCTTCTTGTCCACATGAACATGGTCTTGCCGTCGTATCGGGGTGAATCGGCGCAAAATCAACAACAAGCAAGAAGGGGGTTTAGCAATGGACAACTCTTATGGCAGGGCACAATTGGTTGGCTATTCGTCGAAAATCAACGAGGCAGAACTCACCAACAAGCAGAAACAAGAAAGCCGAAACCTGGTTATCGCCGCGCTGGTAGCGCCGCTTATCATCGTAGCCGCGTTTCAAATCGCCGCATTTTTCTATACGGAATTTTCGCGGTTGGCATGGTTGATTTTAGGGATTGTCCTCGGCATCATCATCATGATAGCTTTGCTTGTCCAATCGACGAAACGCAAACACGTCACGAATTTTGAAGGTGAACTCGTCAAGAAACAGGTACGGAAAAAATCGAGTGGCGACCCGCAAACTGGCATGATAGAAACCTATTACCTTCACTCGCTCATTTTTCGCGATACAAAGGGGAAAACGCAGAAATATTCAGAGCGCTGCGCGACAAAAGAGCCGACCGAAAACGCGTGGTCTCGTTACTTGCAAATCGGCGACAAAGTGCGCTACCACGCGCAGCAAGATTTTTTCGAAAAGTACGACAAATCAAACGACGCGCTCCTCCCCTGCGTTGAGTGTCGCACTCTTTTTGATATTGCGCTGAATAACTGCCCTCAATGCAACACGACAGCAATAAAGCCGTAAGCTCCAACGAATAAGTAATCAAACAGCCTGCGCAACTGCAGCAAGAAACAAGTACAACCGAACCAACAAGCACCCACGCAGCCCAACTAACACGCACAAAGAAACAACCTGGACTCTATCAAGAATCCAGGTTGTTTAATCAGTACGTGAGTGCTTAGTTAGGACAGGTTATCTAATCTAATCTAATCTAATCTAACCTAACCTAAGCCTTACAGTCTGGCAAGGTGATCGCTGTGCGCAAAACCTTCTTTGCCGTCATAGCTTACCTTATACCAAGGGCTGCCCGCTTCTGCAGAACCGATAACCGTCACCGTCGTTCCACGAGGAAGCAAGTCAATCGCTTCAGCATCAATGCTGGCGCCTGCGCGGATATTCAAGTTTGATGCCGTAGTCCGATATTCGCCTGCTACGCCATCAGGGTCGACAGATGCTGCTGGCTCTGGTGCAGGAGCAGGTGCTGGAGCGGGTGCAGGCTCAGGTTCAGGTTCAGGTGCAACGGGAGCATTGAAGGTCACGTTGGGGAAGATTGCCTTGAGCGCTGCTTCATTTTCAAACTGCGGGAACTTCGCCTTGAAAGCATCAAAGGTCACGCCAGGCAAAGCAAGCGTGGTGCCATCATAGGTTGCGTCAGGGAACGCTGCCTTTATTTCATTGAAGGACAGCGAAGGTCCGCTAAATTCGATTTCAGGGAATTTCGCCTTTAAGTCCTCTAAGGAAATACCTGGGAACTTCGCGCTGAATTCTTCAAACGTCATCTTGGGAAGCACGATTTTCCCGTCCACTAACTGAGCACCAGGGAATGCCGCTTTAATCGCGTCAAAGTCCAGACCCTCAATTTGCATCGCAGCAGGATTCAAAGGCTCCAATTCAACGGTTTCGGGCTCTGCGCCAAGTACTTTCATAGCAAGGAAGAGCGCCAGAGCAATACCTAATGCGATAACAGCAAGCCAGAATACCTTCCAGCCGATTCCCATTTTTTCACTTTCGCCTGATGAACCTTTAACCGAAACATCGCCCTCGCCCAAGCCAAATTCAACATCGCCGAATTTTGCCTTAAGGGCATCAAGAGAAAGGCCAGGGAACTTAGACGCGAAGGCTGCCAGAGAAAGGCTTGGCAACACCAGTTTGCTACCATCAAAGCTTGCGTCGGGGAACTTAGCTTTAAGAGCTTCAAATTCAAGGCTTGGCGCATTAAGATCAAGTTTAGGTGCCTTGGGCGCCTTAACCTTAACGTCGGGAGTCTTAACATCCACCGCAGGTGCTTTGATATCCACCGCAGGAGCCTTAACATCCACCGCAGGCGCTTTGATATCCACCGCAGGAGCCTTAACATCAACTGCAGGGAAAGCAACCGTTGCATCCCCAAGCGTTGCGTTCAATCCTGAAGCATTAATATCAACAGCAGGAGCGTTGACATCAACACCAGGTAAGCCAACATTTACACCAGGGGCATTAATGTCGAGTGCAGGGGCGTTCACATCAAACCCAGGAGCATTGACGTCGAAACCAGGAGCGGTCGCCGCAAATCCTGGGGCGTTCACATCAACGCTGGGCATGCCAACACCAAACTGAGGTGCATTAACGTCGAAACCTGGTGCGGTTGCCGCAAACCCTGGTGCGTTTACATCGAATCCTGGCGCATTAACGTCGACACCAGGCATCCCAACACCAAACTGAGGAGCGTTTACATCGAAACCAGGCGCATTAACGTCGACACCAGGGGCGTTAACGTCGAAGCCTGGCGCGTTAACGTCGAAGCCAGGGGCAGTCGCCGCAAAAGCAGGAGCCCCAACAGCTATGCCAGGAGCGCTAACGTTGGCACCTGATACACCAAATTCGAGATCGGGCAAATCGCCTTCAGACATAGAAAACTCGATGCCGCCAAATTTTTCAATAAGCGCATCAAGGGATAAATAGGGGAACTTAGATTTGAAATCAGCCAATGACAAACTCGGTAACACCAGTTTGCCACCTTCAAGCCTTGCATCGGGGAAGCGGGCTTTAAGAGCCTCGAATTCCGGATTAGGCTCGTTGATGTCCAGTTCGGGCAACGTAACATCGCACGTACCCTCAGACATACATATCTTGCAAAAGTGCGGTACGCGAGTTTCAAATGAATCAGCAAACGAATACGCTTGCTCACAAGCATTGAATGGTCCGTGCCACTTGCCGTACACGCCGTCTGCATCACCTATTACAATACCTTCTCCTTCATTGCAATAGGCACAAGTGCCTCTGTGAATAGAAGCTCTTTCTTTCCTGCTAAAACTCTCAAAAACCCAATATCTCATCCCACCTACCTCCTCTAAGAAACTATACGCCCGTGCATAAAAACAGTAGAATGCAAGTTTTTTCCGTTACCGTAATTCTCTACGGAAACCCTCTACCATTGCAGTTTAACAAATACTTCTCTAAAAATGAGAGGAAAAACCAGTTATTGGATAGTTTTCAAAATTTTTTGCTATTATTTCGGTGCCATACACCTTTTATGCACAAAAACGCGCCCTTCAGCCACTCAATATGTCTCAAATATGGATAGGGAATGTGCACAGGGAATGGAATGTAGAGTTCCCAACGAAATGGACGGGTGGACAGTCCCCTGTCCACCCAGCTGTGTCCACCCCCCCACTCGTCTTTGCGAGGAGCGAGTACCGCGAGCAACGAAGCAATCTAGTCGTTGAGCTGCAGGTTCGCACTCTTACGTTTTACCTGAATTGCTGCGCCGCAACTTACCGAGTTTTCACTTTAGCATCCCCGAGCGACAGAGAAATATCAAGCGTGCTTGTAGGGGAAGCATTGCTCACGTCTACGTGAGAACCCTTCTCTTTCCCATTAATCCGTATCGAACCAAGGTCTACGTCTATGGTGTAACTCAGTTCCTGTTCGCGATTAGTTAGGTCAAACGTAAGAGAACCTAAATCGAGCGTTGCTTTCGTGCGCCCCTTCAGTTCACCCGAATACTCAAAACTTCCCAAGCTGTTTTTGACACTCAGATTATTGACAGCGGAATCCTTGAGCTGAAGACTTCCGCTATCCAAGGAAAAATCAGCCAATTCTGTGACCGTTAAATCTCTCAACGTACAGCTCCCTAAATTCAGGCTTGCATTCATCGTCTGAGCCGAAAGCGCACTGCCGTTAAAGTCCCCCAAAGCAAGGTTGACCGCCAAGGAATCAGCGTCTAAGTTGCGCATCTCAAGACTCCCCAGACTCAGTTTGATATCCACGTTTTCGAAGTTTGTCCCCTTCGGATAGGTGAGCGTGAGACTGTTGCCAGAAGTGTCGAAAAAGCCAACCCCCCACCAACCATGCGCGAGGTTTTTCCCTTTGATAGTCAAAACGCCGTCGCGCTCATCAACTTCAAAACTTTGAAGAAAGGAATTATATCTGCCCTCAAGCGCAAACGAATCGCCCTCAACTAGGCGCACTTCGGCAGTGTCAATATTGATGTTGATGCTCGTAAGTTTCGTATAGCTTTCATTGATGCGCACCACATCTTTGCTTTCGCCGTCCATAACAACCATACCAGTTCGGGTGAAGGCAACCGAACGCATTCCGCCTAAGCCAAAGCCGATTCCCGCAAACACAACCCCCACGAGAACAACAACTGCAGCAATTACCAAGAAGTTTTTCATGGTCTTATTCATTGCACTGTCCCCCTTTCTTTTTTCGCCAGTTTTATGCGCAAAGCGTTGAAGAGCTTAGCAATTCCGATGATGCACAAGCGTCCCAGCTGCCAAAAAGCGATGCCCAACAAAACCGACAAACCGAAAAGAATCAAACCTGAACCGAAGTAGAACAAGCCCACGGCAAAATTCGTGAACAAAAGAATGATGCCCCCAACCACAAGAGCAATGCCAGCGGCAAAAAACGAAACGACCACCGCCGCAAAAGACACCAGTACGGCGAAAAGCGTGGCGAGGAGCGAAACAATCAGGGCGAAAAGCGTGGCTGCCACAGGCAAACCAACAGGGATTGCCAGTATGGCTAAAACCACCGTCCACACCACACCGATACCACTCTTTTCAGTTGTTTGCGCCTGCGGTTGCGGCGGTTGCGGCGGCGGTGGCACTTGGGCTCCGCCTTGTTGATAGCCCGCAGGCGGATAGCCTGGTGCTTGGCGATATTCAGGCACCTGCTGATGGACGCTTGCACCTGCGCCCGCGCCCGCACCCGCGTTTGCACCTACGCCTGCGCCTGCGCCTGCGCCTGCGCCTGCGGCGGCGGCGCTCTCAGCAATCAAAGGACTCATCGCAATATCAGCCTTAATCTGAGCAGCTAACGTGCGAGGGTTTCCCAAAATGCTGTCGGCGTCAATCTTTCCCGCCAATTCCGCATCGGAAAGGTATTCCCCATAATAGGAAAGGGCATTTTCCCTGTCCGTGGCGGAAAGTCCCTTGAGCTCTCTTTCCAATTCGACTAGATACGTTGTTTTGTCCATTAGACCTCACTCCCAAGAAAGCCATCAAGTCTGCTTCGATACGTCTTCCAATGTTCCTTGAATTCACCGAGTTGAGTTTTGCCGCTTTCGGTTATCGCATAGTAACGCCGATTGCGCCCCTGATGCGGCAGGTCATAGGTTCTCAAGAAGTCACTGCTTTGAAGCCGCCGAAGTACGGGATAAAGCGTTGACTCTGACACCTGAAGACTCTCCCGTAAGTTTTGCGTAATCTCGTAGCCGTAAGTGTCGCCCCGAGAAAGCATCGAAAGAACGCAGGCATCGAGTAAGCTTGCTGTTATCTGAAAAACCACGCGCTTCACCTCCTATTTTTATTCCTATAATATTATATAACATATAGTATTATAGAACGCAAGATGTTGTTACGATTCCGTAAGAAAACAAAACGGAAACACGTCGGAAGATGCGCGCTGACCAAACAAGCCGCCAACAAACAGGCTAAACGCGAAATGAAAGCAGGCTCAAAAACGCGCCTTGGCTCTTGACTATTGGTTGGGAATGTTTTGAACAGGAACTTGTTGCTGCTGTTCAAAAGGCATGGGGTCATCTTTCCCGCGCCATAACGGCACGTTGAACTGCCACGTCCAATAACCCAAAGCCCGCGCCACGAGCGCTTGGAGCCACATCGCAAGAACCATAATAGGAAACATGAACACGAGAAGGAAGACAATCATCCCCAGAAAATAACCTACTACATAGCCTGGATCAGCGCCGATTCCTGCCAGCGTTAGCCCCATTGCTGCAGCCACAAGAACAATTCCGATAACAACAATGATAGTCGCGATAAAACCAATAATGAAACCAATAAGAATAGACATGCCTAGTATCTTAAAGATTCCTTTGGGGTCTTTTCTAATCATCGCCCAAATCTTTTTCAGCTGAAAACCAGGGGAAAGCTGTCCGTAGATACTGATTCTCATTGATCCCACCCAGATGAAAAACGAAACAAAAATCGTCACTGCTATATATACCAGGTTTATAAGAAGACTGAAAATACTGACGGCTGCCAACGCCCCCGTATCTATGGCATAAGGGTCAGCGGCACTTAAACCCAAACTAGGAATCACTATCAAGGCATAGTAGATCATCAGCGGAATGAAAGAGAGCACCCAGGACAGAAGCAGGATATAAAAACCGCGCTCGTAGAGTTTTCCGTCCTCGTTCCCAAAAATCTGTTTGGGCATAGGAGCGTTGATGCCCCAGGCAACATCGCGTGCCCAACCATAGAGATAGCCACCCACCACAATGGTGCCGAAAATCGGAATAAACGAAACAAGCGTCAAAAGACACAGTTTGCCAATCCAATAGGGGGTACTTTTAATGTCGTTAAACGCAGTTTTGAAATACTCGATTTGCATATGATGCACCTTCCTGCCACCTACTGAAGCCGCTTATTGAATACTGTCACTATAAATGAAAAAAGGGAGCTTGACACTCCCTTTTTTATTCGCTAGTTCATAATCTCACAGGTCAACCAAAACCAGCGAGGGTTGAAAAATCTAAACTACTTCAAAGAGATTGCAGCGCCTGCCTCTTCGAGCTTCGCCTTGAGTTCTTCTGCCTTGTCCTTGGCAACGCCTTCCTGAATAGGAGCTGGAGCGCCTTCGACCAAGTCCTTTGCTTCTTTCAAGCCAAGACCAGTGATCTCGCGAACAACTTTGATAACTGAAATCTTGTTGTCGCCAAAGCCTTCGAGAACAACATCGAAATCGGTTTTCTCTTCAGCAGCGCCACCACCGTCTCCGCCTGCAGCGGGAGCCGCAGCAACAGCAACAGGAGCAGCCGCTGAAACACCAAATACTTCTTCCAATTCTTTGACGAGCTCAGAAAGCTCGAGTGCAGGCATTGCCTTTAATGCCTCTACAATTTCTTCACGTTTAATAGCCATGGTAAAACTCCTTTTCTTATGTTCGGCACCTCATGCCGACCTTTGTTTTTTGTCGTTGGCGGCTCATACCTTTTGGTACGGATGCCGCTATCGGGCAACTACGCTGCCCTTATGCCGCGGTCAAGCAGCAGGCTTTTGTTCTGCAATCTGCGAAACGCAGCGTGCAAATGATTCCATCGGTCCGTTGAGTACCCGAACGATTTGACCCATGGGGTTGATGATGGTGCCAAGCAGTTTGGCGATAAGCTCTTCGCGTGAAGGCAGCGAAGCAACTGCTTCGACCTTTTCGGCGCTGAGAAACATACCGTCCATCATGCCTCCCTTAACCGAAAGGTTCTTGTTTGTTTTCGCAAACGTCTTCAAAGCCTTTGCTGAAGCAACGGGGTCTTCACCCGTAAACACAAACGCCGAAGGACCTTCCAAAATTTCGTCAAGCGAGGGTAGTCCGAGGTCAGCTAATGCAAGATGCATCAAGGTATTTTTGTAGACCTTGATACAAGCGTCAGATTCACGAATGGCGTTGCGCAGGTTTTGGATTTCTTTTACGGAAAGTCCGCGATAATCCACCACCCACAACGCACCGATATCCGCTAAATCTTCCTTAATCTTTGCGACTGTCTCAAGATTTTGCTTGTTGGGCATTATTCCTTACACCTCCTTTTCTCAAAAACTCACGTTCCGCCCCGAATAGTGGAGGGGATCGTTAAGCCTTCAAAAAAAGAAACGACCCCTTCTGCAAAAGACAGAAGGAGCCGTAAAGCATAACAATTCTTTACAACCACCTCGGCAGGCCGCTTGCGCGATTAAACCTTTCGGTACCGACTGTCTAGGGCAGCGGAACTATTTTCATAGCCCATACATTCTAAAAGAGTATTCCCAAATGTCAAGCGCCCTTCATCATTGTGTCCGTCACCTGTGGATTTTCAATTGTGTCCACCGTGTCCACCGCCCCCGTCATTACAGGCACCTACGGGGTCTTTGAGGTGATTTCAGCTGCAGCATAAACCTCTTCAACGTCGAAATAGGTAAACGCAATCGAATCCCCCACCTGATACACGACAATTTCAAGCAAGCCAGGCAACGCAAAATCATAGATGGTGCTATCCCCCTCAAGGCGCACGTAGAAGTGAGAATTGCCGTCGACAACCGCCTGAGCGATATGGGAAATCGTACCACTCGCTTCAAGAGTGCCTGCTTGAACGGCGCCGTCTTCTTCCGTCAACACCCCATTGGTGATAAGCAACTGCGTATAAGCCTTTTGACAAGCACTTACCGTATCGGCAACCGCAACATTTTGATAGCGCTTGATATCGAGCATCGCATACATCTTCACCAGCCCCGCGTCATCTTTGAGCGCCATGAAATAAGTCGGTTGATTGTTGATGTTGAGCAGCAAGGGGAAGGTTGCATGATAGCGCAGATGCTGCACCTGCCCTTCGGCAGAATTCATCGCCGAATCTTCCGTAGCACCAGCAACCGCATAGAAGTGCGATTGTGCCGTGCGCTGATTCACCAGCACAAACCCGACAATCGAATTATCTGCCGTAGCGGAAGTCACGCCAGAATAAACCCACACATCATCGTCTTTAGCAATGTAGTTATAGCCGACCTGCCCACCCGTTCCTGGTGTCGTTTGCACCACGCCTTGTTGTCCAAGCCACGAATTCAGCCAGCCACTCATATAGGCACCGCTCCAGTTGTATTGCTGAATAAGCAGTTCAGGCGGGTACACGCGGTCGACCCACTGAGGACATTCCTCAACAGGAATATCAAGGCACTCCCCCGTGGTGGCATCGCACATAATGACGCGCGAAATGGTTTGTCCACCGAAAAGCCCGATGGTGAACTTCTTCACGGGACAAATCCACCAGGGATTTCCTTCATCATCAATTTCGAAGGACTTCTGGTCAAACATGTAGAAGGGGTATTTCAACTGTATATAACGGTCGATATTGCGTCCCAGCGGTTCGGACGTTGAATACAAAATACCTCTGCCGCCTTCATCAAGCTTCACAATATTGGTATCCTGCGTGGTCATGTTTACCAGCACATACGCAGGAATACCGTTTTGGCGATTCGCCCACCACTTAAAGATGTCGGCATAACCCAGAGGGCTTACGCGAACAGGAATATTGTTATAGTTGATTTGACTGTACAAAGGAGAGATTTCGAACTGGCTCACGTATTCAGGGATGGTGCCCATGGTTCGGTTTCCCAAAAGCGCCGCTGAATTACGGTCGATAATAGGAACTTCAGAATAGTTGACTTCTTTGATATCTTCAGCGAAATCAAGATGGTCAGTTTGTAAAACATGGGCGAATTTTTCGGCATTGCCAGGAAAAATCGGCATCGAGCCAATCCAACCAAGGATACCCACTAAAACAATCGCAACGGGAACATAGGAAAGCCCTTTGAAAACCTTCGCTTTGTTTGCATTGCGCTTTACCTTCGGAGTTCCCTTTTCATAGGTCTGGCGACGCACATGAAAGAACATGAACAAGGGCAACAGGATGAAAATGGTGATGAAGTACCACATGTCGGAACTATGGATATTGATGGGCGGATGGAACCACCAATAACAACCCGCGATAACCAACAAAAACACCAGCGCAGCAATAATCAAAGCGCGCTTTCCCCATTGCGCCATCTTGTCACCGAAAGGAATGACTACCTCAGGGCGCACGGGTTCATCCGTCCCGCCCCCCTTTGACGAGGTACTTTTTTCGTCTTTTCCGTCTTTGGCGTCAGATGCGGAATCCGCGCCTTTATCGTAATCAGCACCCGATTGCTTGAGCGCCTCCAACAATGCTTCTAACCCTGTTTTTTCTGCCACAACATATTCCTTTCCTTATATCGTATCGGCTTTGTTCGCCGTATCGGTTCTCTTATTAGTTCGCGCGCTGATTCAGGCACAATTCCCCGCGTTAGTTTTTCGCAAGGTTGCGTACCACGTAGGGAAGAATGCCTCCCTGAGCATAATAGTATCCTTCGGTCGGTGTGTCGATGCGCACGACTGCTTCAAATTCGGTAGCAGAGCCGTCCTTTGCCACCGCGCTTACCGCTACCTTGGCAGGATTGGGAAGTCCTTGGGAAAAATCGATTGCAGCAATGCTGATGCGCTCGCTTCCGTCAAGCCCAAGACTCTGAGCGTTGTGCCCTTCCTCAAACTGAAGCGGCAATATGCCCATGCCGATAAGGTTGGAGCGATGGATGCGCTCGAAACTTTCAGCAAACACCGCACGAACGCCGAGCAATGCAGGTCCCTTTGCCGCCCAGTCCCGCGAAGAGCCGCTTCCATACATCTTGCCCGCTAACACCACCGAAGCGATGCCTTGCGTGCGATAATTTTCAGCCGCATCAAAGATGCTCGTTAGTTCCTCTGCTTCAAAATCGTAAGTCCAACAGCCCTTTTTGTCGCCCGCAAGTTTGTTGTGAAGCTTGATGTTGGCGAACGTGCCGCGCATCATAACTTCATGGTTGCCGCGACGCGCACCATAGGTGTTAAAATCAGCGTCGACAACTCCCCGCTGCCGCAAATAACCTGCGGCGGGCGAATCAGCAGCAATCGAACCTGCGGGGCTAATATGGTCGGTGGTGATGAAGTCACCCAAACTCACCAATACCCGCGCATTTTCGATTCTTGACAAAGGCACAGCCTGCATCTGCATTCCTTCAAGATAGGGCGCAAAACGCACGTAGGTTGAATGTGCATCCCAATCAAAGGTGGCACTGGCGCTCACTTCGATGGCTTGCCAGGCGTGGTTCCCTTCGAAAAGGTTTTTGCGTCCCTTTTCGAAAAGAGCCTGCGTTGCGTGATTTTCCAACACCGCTTCGATTTCGGCATTGGTCGGGAAAATGTCTTTGAGGAAAACTTCTTCACCGTCCGCATCAAAGCCTAAAGCTTGTGTGTCGAAATCGAAATCAAGCGTGCCGACCAAAGAATACGCGACCACCGCAGCAGGTGAAGCAAGGTAGTTTTGTGAAACATCGGGCGATATGCGCCCTTCAAAATTACGGTTTCCTGAAAGCACGCTTGCCAATTCAATGCGCTCGGCAACAGCTTTCACCTCAGGTAAAAGAGGACCTGAATTGCCAATACAGCTCATGCAGCCAAAACCGCAGTTATAAAACCCAAGGTGGCGCAAGCCTTCGCCGAGCCCCGCTTCTTCAAGCAAAAGTTCTGTCGCTTGTGAACCAGGTGCCAAGATGCGCTTGACCCACGGCTTTGCACTAAGGCCTTTGTCGGCAGCGTGTTTGGCAAGCAAGCCGCACGCAACCATCATCGCAGGGTCGGTTGCTGTCGTGCAACTGGTCACCGCGGCAATCGCCAAAGCGCCGTGCGAAAGTTCGTATTCGTCTGAGCCGAGGGAGACAGACACTGTATCGGTAAGTGAGATATTCCGTTCAGCGCAAATCTCGTCGAAACGCTGTTTCACTTCGCGCCACGCAAAACGGTCATGAGGACGAGAAGGACCCGCAAGGCAAGCCTCTACACTCGATAAATCGAGTTCCAAGACTTCCGCATAGGTGCGCGGTGGCGCGGCGGGGTCATTCCAGAAGCCTTGCGCTTGAGCATAGGTTTTCACGAGTTCAACTTGGCTGTCGCTGCGCCCCGTCAAACGCAGGTAGTCAAGGGTTTTGTCATCAACAGGAAACAGCGTGCAGGTGCAGCCGTATTCAGGCGTCATGTTAGCGATGCAGGCACGCTGGGTTGCACTGAGGGCACGAAGACCAGGTCCAAAACATTCCACAAACGCACCAACGACGCCCTTTGCGCGCAGCATCTGCGCGAACACGAGCGCAACATCCATCGCCGAAACGCCCTTTGCGAGCTTGCCCGTTAGCTTGATGCCGATAACTTTCGGCACCAGCGTGGTGATTGGTTGCCCCAATGCCGCAGCTTCTGCTTCGATGCCGCCGACGCCCCAGCTGAGCACGCCGATGCCGTTTGCGGTGGTGGTGTGGCTGTCGGTTCCTACCACCGTATCGAAATAAGCCAAGGGGACGGATTCAACACTTTCACCAGCCGCATCAGATGCCGATGCAACCATAACACCTTGCGCAAATTCCTCAACATTTATTTGATGACAAATTCCCCCACCCGAAGGCACGATGCGAACATTTTCAAACGATTTTTGTGCCCACTTCAAAAAAGTGTAGCGCTCGGTGTTGCGCTCAAATTCAAGCTTGAGATTCTTTTCCAACGCATCAGCACTACCTGCAAAATCGGCAATGATGGAATGGTCGATGACCAAATCGCAGGGTATTTGCGGGTTCACCTTTGCGGGGTCTTTGCCCAAAGCCGCCATCGCTTCGCGCATAACGGCGAAATCAACGAAAACAGGAACACCCGTGAAGTCTTGCAGCAACACGCGCGCAGGGCTGTATGATATTTCATCCCCGACCCGTCCCGCGCTTCCCGCGTCAACGATTGCCGAAACGAAACGCGCCGCTTCTTCATCATCGGTGGCGCAGCGCAAAACATTTTCAAGCAACACCAATAACGAATAAGGCAGCTTTTCAGCGCCTTTGACCGAAGAAACCGAATAATAGCGATATTCTTGTTCTCCTACGTTCAATATTTTGTTGACTTCACGACTATCCGACATCGGTGTCCTTTCCGTTTATATTTTGGTTCGCTTCGTTTTTGTTTCGGGCGCTTCGTTTTTGTTTGAACCCCTAGGAGATCTCCCGCAAGTTCCCCCTACGAGTTCCCCCCTACAACTTTCCCCCTACAACTTCGCAATAATGGCATCAGCGTATTCTGCCGTGCCAACCGCCCCATCAATAGAACCCGTCAAGGTTCGCTTGATGTCGTAGGTCACGTGCGTACCCTCGCCGAGCACCGCGCGAATTGCGGCAAGAATTCTATCCGCCGCTTCATCTTCGCCGATGTGGCGCAGCATCAAAATAGCCGACAATATTTCCGCAGTGGGATTCGCCTTATTCTTGCCTGCGTGGATAGGAGCAGAACCATGGACAGGCTCAAACACCGCACATTCGGCTCCGATATTCGCCCCAGGAGCAATTCCTAAGCCGCCAATCAGCCCCGCACACAAGTCACTGACAATGTCGCCATACAGATTCGGAAGCACGAGCACGTCGAAGTTAGCAGGATTGAGCACCAGCCCCATGCAACACGCATCAACGATACGATCCTCAAATTCGATGCGTCCTTCATATTCTTTTGCAACCTCGCGCGCCTCGCGCAAAAACAGTCCGTCGCTGTGCTTTAAGATATTCGCCTTATGAACCGCGGTTACTTTCTTGCGATTGTTCTTGAGCGCATATTCGAACGCCCAGCGCACGATGCGCTGCGAACCTGTGACAGAAATCGGCTTGAGTGAAATGCCCGAATCAAGACGTATGGTGCCTGCACCCTTTTCCTCGCAGAACTTGATGAGCTCTGCCGCCTCCGCGCTTCCCTCTTCAAATTCGATGCCCGCATACAAGTCTTCGGTGTTCTCGCGCACCAACACCAGGTCAACATCGCTATAACGCGCACCCGTTCCCTCTATAGAAAACGAGGGACGCAGATTGGTATATAAATCAAGCGCCTTGCGCAGGGCAACGTTCACGCTGCGAAAACCCGTGCCGACTGGGGTCGTAACTGGTCCTTTGATGGCAACTTTATTCTTCTTAATCGACTCAATAACATAATCGGGCAGCGGGGTGCCATGTTCATCCATGAGATGAGCGCCAGCGTCAGCAACTTCCCATTCGATATCAACGCCTGTTGCTTCCACTACCCGACACATCGCTGCAACAATTTCAGGACCAATTCCGTCCCCAGGAATTAACGTCACCGTATGCTTTGCCATTTCGGCCTCCTTCAATCCGTTTGTAGTTTTGTCTCATATTCCATTGAGAAAACGTATGCCTTCAAACGTATACCCTACGATACGTTCTCGATGATTTGTGTGGCGCGGCGCTTGAGCGCCCCCTTGCCGTTTTCGGCATCAAAAGCCATTCTGTCGGCAAGCGCCTGTTTCGTTGCCGCTGAAATTTTCCCTCGGGAAAAATCGATTACCGCTACAAGCATGTCTTGAAATTCCAAATCGCCGTGGTAGCACTGAATACCCTCGTCAATCAAGGACCAGAGCTTATCGGAACGGTTCTCGGTGGTTGCCGCCAAACGACAAAGGAAACGCATCGCTGCCAAGCGAACCAGCCCGCTCTCTTCGTCAAAGAGGGCAGCTTCAGCACCAGGAACTGCCTTTTCACATGCGCGGGAATCAAGGGCAACGAGCAGCGTAAGCATATCGAGACATTCCCAACGAGTTTGCGCTTCGGGTCGATGAAGGGCATCAATCAGCGCCCCTGTGTGCTCGACCAAAAGGGCAGGATTGTCTTTTGCGACAAGCCCGAGACACGTTGCGGAATACTGCCGCATACGACGGGACGCTCCGCTTAAATTATCGACTAATTCTTGCAAGGTGGCAGGATCCTCTATTGCACTCTTGGCAAGGTCTTTTACGGTTTGGTTCTTTTCACTCACGCAGCTAACTCCCTTGTCTCCATAGAAAAAACTTTATGCAATTTTTGCTGATGGCTTTCGTAAAGACTTTCAAAAAACATCTGAATTGTCGGAAAACCAATATTTTGCTCAGCACTATTATACTCAGACATCGCAAAAGCGCAGAGACCTGTGCAGAATCAACACTAGAAATGGTATAATTAAGAGCCCCGAAAAAGGAAGCTCTATGGCTAGAGGTAGCAAACCAACATATCGGCGTGGTGAACACTATGTTGCGTTTCTTCTTGGAAAGATTATGCTTGCCTGCGCTTTTTTTGGTATTGCTGGCTTGGGGGCTTATCTCGTATCCACCACCTTAAACGACCCCGATGGGCAAAATCTTCATAACATTATCGCAGGTAACGAAGCAAGTAACCGCGTTTCCTTCGTTGCGGTTGGTGACAATCTACCCGACAACATCTTGGGAGTATACGCAGATTCTTGCGCAGGAGAAATTGGTGACGGCGAATATGATTATCGCCCTATCTTTAGCGCCATCAAGCCCTATATCAAAAGCGCCGATCTTGCCTACCTAAACTTTGAAACCCATGCAGGCGGGGACAGCATCGGGCCGCGTGGCTGGCCATCCTTTAACACAACCGACACCATGGTTGATGCGGTGTGCGACACGGGCTTCAATCTTATTGCATCAGCTACCAACCACAGCTACGACTGGGGGCAAGATGCCCTTGAACATTCCGTGGCACTTTGGAAGGAAAAGCCTGTTCACTACACTGGTACGGCAAGAACGCCCGAAGAAGCCTCTACCATTAAGCCCTATGCGAAAAACGGCATTAACTTCACACTTTTGAACTACACCTATGCGCTCAACGGCTACGATGAAGACGAAGTTCCTGCTCATGCTGTGAATTACCTACACGAAGATCGCCTTGAGGCTGACATTGCCAAAGCGCGTGCCGTAAGCGACATCGTTATCGTTGCCATGCACTGGGGCACCGAAAACCAAGTCGAGCCCGACGAAGAACAACTCCGCTACGCACAACTTGCTGCTGACGCAGGTGCCGACCTTATTTTAGGATCGCACACCCATGTAATCGGACCGCTCGTTTGGCTTGAGGGCGCTACGGGTAATAAAACCCTGGTTGCCTATTCGCTCGGCAATTTTTTGAGCCACCACGACACCCCCGATGCCCTTAACGAACTCGAAGGTATGCTTCGCTGTGATTTCGTGAAAACAGATAAGGGAACCGCCATCGAAAACGTACGCTGGACCCCCCTTATCAATCACCGTGAAGAGGGAAATTATCGCGTCTTTGCGCTCAAGGACTACACCTATGAACTTGCGGGACGCCACCCTATTCTCGCTAGCCTCGACGATCCGCTTGAGTGGATGAAAGAAAAAAGCGCCGAAGTTATCGGTTCTGACTTCACCCTTGACGTATAGTTACTTCTTGGCTTTCTTACCTGGCTTTGAAGGCAGCACTCCCTCGAAATCAGCGAGGGTGAGTTTAAGTTCGTGACAAAGTTTAATGAATTCGTCTGCGGTGATTTTGCGTGTTCCTGCCAAGGAGCGACGGAGCAATTCATCATCGAGAACAATGCGTCGGCTCAGCTCTGCTTTGGTTATCCCACGTTCCTTAACCCGCTGAGCAATTATTTGATAGGCTTTTACCATTACCCTTCCTCTCTACGTTTTGTAGACCCTTCCCCTAGTATATCTACGTTTTGAAGAATTGCAATCAAAAATTTTATGAATAACTATATTTTGTAGACTTTTCACGAAAAAGACTCTATACTACTCCTACATATCATGGGAGGACTTCATGGAAGCACGCCGCTTCATCGCAAAAAAGATTCGTGAATACCGCACGTCAAAACTGCATATAACCGCAAATACCCTAGGTGCCATGCTCAAGCCCGTGCGAAGCGGAAAAGCCATCAGTTCGTGGGAGGTGGGGCGCACCCAGCCCGATGCCGATTACATGATTCAACTTGCGCAGATTTTTGATGAGCCCATCGCGCACTTCTACCCCGAAAAATATTCGAAAACAGCCCAGAGCACCCCCGAGGTTTATACCGATGTTGCGCTGTTTGGTTCCATCGCCGCAGGAAAACCGCTTGCCATTATCCCTATTGAAAATACGCTGCCGATTCCTCGTGAAGTCCACCAGCGATACCCCGAAGCGTTTTTGTTGAAGGTCGACGGAGAATCCATGAACAACGTCCTTCCCAACGGCGCATATGCCCTTATCGACCCAAGTCAAAATGAGCCCGTCGACAACGGTGCCTATGCGTTTTGCCTCAATCAAGAAGATGCAACCATCAAGCGGATAAAGAAACTTACGAACGGCTATGAACTGCTCCCCGATTCAAAGGATTCCACTTTCAAGCCTTTGGTGTTTGATTATTCGGATGAGGATTCGCAAGAAATCGCCATCATCGGACGCGCGGTCTGGATGCTTTTGCCCTTCGACTGGGAAATCTAACCCCCCCCCGTTGCTGAAAAACGCCGCACCAACATTTGAATACTCGACACCATCTCGGCAGCGGCACCATCTCTCACTTTGCGAATAGACATTCAAGCTCCGTCGTCATTGCGAAGCGTAGCTGAAGCAATCCAGACAACCGAGAAAGCGAGTCGTCCTTGGGCGCTTTTTCTTTGTACTTATGTTGAGCATGCAGTTTGTTAATTGGCTATTTTTCTCTTGCGTAGGCATCGGTTTGGGCGCCTGTGTCTTAACCAATAATTCTGTCAGTAAGAATACGCTCAGCTTCGAACGCTTCGTGGTCTGTTGACATTCTATGATCTACAATAATTTTTTGTTTCCCGATTTTCCTTGCCCCATTATCATATATGCTCATTCTGAGTTATATTTACTATGTCATCTAGATTTTTTTCTGAGACTAGATTTCCCCGACGATCCTTGCTCCATTGCCGATAGGTCCATCTTGGATTACGTTTAAAAAGTCTTATGAAGCTTCTTGTTGTAATCGCAACGATAAAAATAAGAGCAGGAAAATAAAGGACGACAAAAAAACCTACAAAAAAAGCAATATCGGCGTTGCCTAATTCGGCAAATCCTGTTCCAGTAGTTTCGGCAAAATGTCTTTCTATGTTTTCAGAAAAGGGCAATTTTTCAAAGAATGCGTCTGCGCTTGTTCTAATTGGCTCATATCTAAAGACAGAAAAAATCATTGAATAAGGAAATATAATCCAAAGCCCTGTGTTCTTGAAAAACAGAAAGAGAAGTTTGAACACCCAAATAAGGGGTAGGAAGAGTAGCGCTAGTGTAAATTTGCCAACTGAGTCACCAAAATCAGCCATTTTATGTTCCTCTTTCTTTGTCTAGATTAGCCTATAAAGCTTTCCTTTTCATGCTTGCTCACCAGCAAAAGCACTCAAGGGGAACAACGGAACCAGGAGTAGTGCAAGGGTAAAACTTACGAAAACCTTTAAAAGTTTTTCAGTAAAGCCCCCCCCCCCAGAAAATATTCGTATGCTGTATACTTTCCACCTTATTTCTTCCTTACGGGATTATGATCGCACATAGTTCTCGCATCTTTTCGACCGCTTGCTTCTTTGAGGTATTTTAGTTGAAGGGGTGTTCGGCGTAAACAAAAGTGCTCGATTTTGCCAGCTAAAGAGTATTTTTTGCATCAAAGTATCTTGCAACACACTGAAGCGTACAATCCTTTATCCAATTTCTTTGAGCATCCTGTGAAGAAAGCAGAGCAACAATTCAGGCAACACGTGAGAGTATCAACCCGTACATCAACGACTGGATTGCTTCACCGCTGCGCGATTCGCAATGACAGAATGGAGCAATACCGTGGGCAGCAGGCGAATGGCACTGCGTCGGAAGGGGTTGCTGTCGAAGGGGTCGAAGTTCTCTCTGAACACTATACGTATTTTACTTTAATATGATTTCAGCAGTGAAGCGCACGAAGATTCGCAGAATCTGAGTAGCGAAACGGGTGAACTGAGACCCCTTCGATAGTAGCCGCGAGAGTGTCATTTTTCCGTTATCGCAAGGGAAAGATTGCGTGACGAGGGGGGTTCACCCGTTTCAAGAATGCGGAGGAAATCGTCCTCGTTCAACACGGTAACCCCGAGTGCCACTGCTTTGTCGTATTTCGAACCAGCTGCTTCACCCGCTATAACATAACTCGTCTTAGCCGAAACGCTACCCGACACCTTCGCTCCCCGCGCTTTAAGGTGCGCTCCCGCTTCTTCACGCGTCATACCACTTTGCGTCAGCGAACCCGTGAGCACAAAACTCAGGCCGACGAGGGTTTGCGGAAGGCTTTCACCCACCGACACTTCTTCCATCCCCACCCCATACAAAACAAGGCGTTCGATGACCGCACGATTATCGGAAGTAGACAAAAATTGGCGAATGCTCTGGGCGATAACCACTCCCACGCCATCAATGCCCGCTAAATCTTCTTCGCTTGCTTCCATCAGCTTTTCTGCCGAAGGATACGCCGCCGCAAGCTGCTCAGCAGTCGTTTTTCCCACATGGCGGATTCCCAAACCGAAAATGACCCGCGCAAGCCCCCGCGACTTGCTCGCTTCAAGCGCCGTGACGAGCTTCTTCGCAACCGTGGTTCCCAAACGGATAGGCTCGCCCTTCGTATTTATTCGCCCCATATCAAGGGCGGCAAGCACCTCTTCATCAAGCAGATAATAATCAGCTACATCTTTAAGATGCCCCGCTTCAACAAGGCGCGCGATAATTTCCTCCCCCATGCCCTCAATATCTTGTGCCCCTCGACTTGCCCAATGTCCTAAACGCTCAAGAGATTGAGCAGGACAATCAATCGAAATGCAACGAAAAGCCGCTTCGCCTTCCTCGCGGACAAGAGGAGAGTCACAGCTGGGACAAAGGGTCGGCATCTGCCACACCTGTGCATGAGCAGGGCGCAAATTCAATATCGGAGCAAGAACTTCAGGAATGACATCCCCCGCTTTCCTGACGACAACCCTATCCCCAATGCGCACATCCTTGCGCTGTACTTCGTCAAGATTGTGAAGCGTGGCGCGCGAAACCGTTGACCCCGCAATCACCACAGGCTCAAGTTCTGCCACGGGAGTACAAGCGCCCGTACGCCCCACCTGAACCGTAATATCAAGCAAGGTGGTCGTTTTTTCTTCGGGCGGAAATTTATACGCAATCGCCCAACGGGGAGCACGCGCGGTATAGCCCATGCTTGCCTGTTCGGCAAAAGAATCAACCTTAACCACTACCCCATCTATTTCATAGGGCAGTTCTTCACGCTTTTTCAGTGCCTGCTTGCAAAAATCATGTATCTCTTCGCTTGTTTCGCAGCGTTTGACATCGGGATTCACGTGAAAGCCTGCTTCGCGCAGCCACTCGAGTAACGCTCCTTGGCTCGAAACACGCAGCGCGGATTCGTCAGCAATCGCATAGATAAAACTTGAAAGGTCGCGTGTGGCAGTAATTGCCGAATCTTTTTGCCGAAGGCTTCCTGCTGCCGCATTGCGCGGGTTGGCAAAAGGAGCGCGCCCCTCGTTTTCTGCCGCCACATTCAGCGCGTCGAAGCTCTTTTTCGGCATGTAGACTTCTCCGCGCACTTCGATTGCGCCATCCACCGAAACAAGTTCGTCTTGTGCGCCCTCGCGCAAACGCAAAGGGATATCTTTGATGGTGCGGATGTTTGCCGTCACATCTTCGCCCGTTGTTCCGTCCCCCCGTGTTGCCGCTTGTACCAGCACTTTGTCGCGATAATTCAGCGCAATCGACGACCCGTCGATTTTAAGCTCGCACATCACAGGCACCATGCGCCCGAAAGCGTCTTTCACGCGATTGAGCCACGCATCAAGTTCGCCCAAATCCATGGCATTGTCCAGCGAATACATCCTGCGGGTGTGGGCAACAGGAGCAAATTGGTCTCCAACCCAGCCGCCCACACGCTGCGTCGGCGAACTCGAATCAACCAAATCAGGATGAGCCGCTTCTAATTCCCGCAACTCCCTCATGAGCGAATCAAAAGCAGCATCAGAAATTGCAGGGTCATCCAAAACGAAATACCGATAGGTATGATGTTCTATTTCTTTGCGAAGTTGCCCAACGCGCGAAGCGATGTCGGTTTCTGTCCAGCCACGCGAGGCAACATCGGCCTCCGTTTTGCCCTGCGAAGCAACCTCGGTTTCCACCCCAACGCGCGAAGCGACGTCACGCTCCATTACTTGTCCTCCAAAAGAGCCTTTATCGCTTCGGGGAAATACTCGATAACATCTTCGGCGGTCACACACAGCGAGGTCAGCGCGTCGGCAGCAAGGCATCCCGCTTCCGCATGAAGGCTCGTTCCCAATATTGCCGCATCGAACGGGTCAAGCCCTTGTGCCAAGAAAGCGCCGATGACCCCCGAAAGCACGTCTCCCGTACCCGCTTTTGCAAGTGCCGAAGTTCCCTGGGTCAGGGCAAACACGTCGTTTCCGTCCGACACATACGTAATCGGGCCTTTGAGAACTGTTATCGCATGATAGCGAACGGAAAGTTCACTGGCGATACACGCGGGGTCGTCAAGGGCGACATTTACCCCCGTAAGCAGGCGCTCGGCTTCTCCCCGATGCGGCGTGATGACCGTAGCATAGCCGTCGGTTAAACGGCTTTTGCACAACGTCATCCCTGCTGAAGAGTTCAAAACCGAAAGCGCTCCCCCGTCAACCAACACGGGTGCGTGCGCCTTTCCTAAAACAAGGCAGGTAAGCGTTGCGGTGATATTGCGCTCAGCGTCAAAGCCTGAACCCACAGCATAGGCGCACGGTTTTTTCGCCTGCGTCGCCTGCAAATCTTCTGGCCCAAAGCCGTTCCACGACCGAGCAACCAACGAAGACTGCGCACCTTGTACCACGGGGACAGCCCGTGGCGAAGTGACAACCTCGACATACCCTGCTCCCGCCCGAAGTCCCGCACGTGCTGCCAAACAAGCAGCCCCTGGATAGCGCGAACTTCCCGCCAGTAAAATCAATTTCCCCCGTGAATACTTGTTTGCTTCTGAGCCAGGCCACGGAAGCAACCCCGAAAGCCCTTCTTTGCCATAGCGTTCCATGTATTCCCTACCCTTCATCCAAAGAATCGGTTTTTCCTTCACCACTCAATTCTTTCCCGCTCAATTCTTTCCCACTCACTTCTTCGTTGCTCAAATCTTCGTCCATTCCGTCAAGCAATACGCGTGCTTCCTTGAATTGCTTGGCGAGTTCTTCCATAGGGTCAATGCGTTCTTGCGCCGCTTTGAGAGATTCTGAGGTGATTGCCATAGCACACGCGATTGCATCACGATGCGTATACGAAAGCGACAAGGGAATTTCGAGTACTTCATACTTGTCAGCGATTTCTTTGGCTCGTCCGCGCAAAATGACGAAAGGACGCCCCTTTGCTGTGCGCCCCACTTCAATGTCGCGCACTCCAATTCCCTCGGAAAAGCCCGTGCCCAACGCTTTGAGCACCGCTTCCTTTGCGGCAAAGCGTGTTGCGTAATGAATTTCTGAAGCCGCTTTTGAATTGCAGTAGTTTTGTTCGTCGGCAGAAAACACCTTTTTCGCAAAGCTGGGGGTTCGCTGCAAAATACGCTTCATGCGCCCGATTTCAACGATATCGACGCCCAAACCAACCTGCCCTTGAGCAACTGCTTCTTCAAATGAACGCGCCGAAACCTCTTCTTGTACCAAAGCATCATCTTCAAAAGGTTTTGTGGAGATTTCCTTATCACGAGCACTCTCGGTAGCGAGAATTTCTGCGTTTGTTTCGGCTGCTTCCATCGTATCCTTGTTCTTTTTCGAATGCCGCGGGGCAAAATCTTACTTATTCGCATCTTTGCTTGTGAAATATTGTACCTCAATCAGCGAACCCTTAGAAAAAGGATTTTCAGATATGGTATAGTGACCCATTATAAGTACCTTGGACAGGAGGTCCGAATGAAGTGCGTCAACTGTGGTGCTGAATTTAGTGAAGGTAATTTTTGTCCGTCTTGCGGTACGCCCATGGCAGGCGGGGTTGCTGCTGGCATACCAGCCGCCAACACCCCAAAAACCAATGCTTCAAAACAGAAACTTCAGAAATTCTTCGATATGCTCAAATTCCGCGATACTGATCCCCCCGAAGAAATTGCCGATTCAATTTTCTGGATTAACTGGCTTCGCGTGCTGATAATCGTTCTTTTCTGGATTGGTATTGTCGGCACCTGCCTCGCAAGCCTCGGTCTTTTGATTTCAGGGTTTGCGGGAGCCGTTAACGCTTGGACTTTTGCAAGCGGACTCGGCTTGTTTTTCGGAGCTCTCTTGGGAGCGATCGTCGTGTTGGTATTAGGGGTATTCATCACCTTTACCGCAACAGCAGCATACATGATTATCCTGAACTGGGCACGCGACACCGCGTTTTTGAGAAGCAAGACCAAATAAGGTTTTTACGAGAAACGGCTTTGTTATTGTGGGCTTGACCCGCAATCCTTCGTCATTGAGGTGCCCGCAGCAATGTGGGCACCTTTTCATTGTCTTGAAGCAGCCCTAGCCACGTTTTTCATGAGAACACTCGTGGTTACCGTGCCAACCCCTCCAGGAACAGGAGTTATGCTGCTAACGATTCTTTCTGCAGCGGCAAAATCAACATCTCCCACCAACGAACCGTCTTCGTCCACATTGATACCAACATCAATGACAATCTGTTGGGGACTCACATAATCTGCCCCAAGCATCTGTGCGCGCCCAACACACGCGATTAACACATCGGCACTTTGGCAAAGATTTGGCAGGTCAGTAGTTCGCGAGTGCGCTATACTCACCGTTGCGTGGCGCTCAAGCAGCATCATTGCCAGCGGTTTGCCAACCACCAGACTTCGCCCCACAACAACGGCGCGCTTTCCTTTCAGCTCATAGCCAAAATGGTCAAGTATTTCCATGCAGGCTTGAGCAGTGCAAGGCGCATATCCGATATCGCTTCCGACAAACACCCCCGCAAGCGAAAGGTCGGTGATACCATCAACATCTTTTCGCGGATCAAGCGCATTGCGCACGGTGTCGCCGTTGATATGCGGCGGCAGTGGCCGAAACATCAGCACGCCATGAACTCCGTCATCGGCATTTAAGTCGGCAATCGCATTGAGCAGGCTTTCCTCAGAAACATCCTCAGGAAACACCACCTGCTTAATACCAACGCCCACCTTTTCCGCGCGTTTCATGGCAGCCCGTTCGTAGGAAACATCATCTGAGCGCTGCCCCACGCGCACCAGGGCGAGCGTCGGGAAAACGCCTGCTGCTTTCAGCTGTTCAACCTGGGTCGAAATCTCATTATTGAGCGCTTCGACTACTTCAGCACCTTTAAGAATTCTCGCCATGGGCACCCCTCATTCAAACCGCGCGGTAACATCAACGAAAACATCGTCTGCCAAGACCGTGTAGGTGTCTAAGAGCGCATGCGCCCGTGCGTTAATGTCGTGCGCATAGACGCGATCTTGCATGGCTTTCGTGTTGATGAACACGTTGAGACTAGCCGCCTGAAGTGCCGCCTTGCAGCAGGCAACACCGCAGCCTACATCACTTATCGCAAGCGGCGTACCTATGCGGGCAAACTGTACGTGTAAGTCAATTGCTTCGCCACACGCCCGCATAATCGAAAGAGGAACCTCGCAGCATTCCCGCAGACACGCTTCCATAACGTGCTGCTTTTCAGCCTTTTCTTCCTCGGTATTCTTCGGCAAACCATAGGCACGCGAAAGCGGTTCAAACACTTCGGCATCTTGTTGCACCAGTCCGAGCAATTCTGTTTGCAAGGCATCAGCGCGTGTTTTCAGCGCGATAATCTCGGCTTCCACGGAAGCATACTTTTCTTTGCCCACCGTAAGACTTCCCACCATATTGCCGAGCGCCACGCCAAGGGCACCTACCAGCGCCGCCGCTCCGCCGCCACCAGGGACAGGCGCCTTAGAGGCAAGTTCTTCGATGAAGCCTTCGCAGGTCAAATCCGTAAAGTTGGCATTTTCTTTCAATTCAAAACTCATGTGACCCCTTACATGACACGTAGTTTTATCTTGCGCTCGAAAAAGTCCTACATTCTCAAATAAACCCTAGAAAAGTCCCGATATCTTACCTTCGGCATCAACATCAATTTTTTCTGCACTCGGAACAGGAGGCAAGCCTGGCATAGTCATAATGTCGCCCGTCAGTGCAACAATGAATCCAGCACCAGCGCTAATTTTTACGCTGCGCACCGTAATCTTAAATCCTTGAGGAGCACCTAAAAGCGCCATGTTATCAGAAAAGGAATACTGAGTTTTCGCCATACAAATAGGACAATCGTCAAACCCAAGGTCGGTCAGCGTCTGCACCTGCTTTTTCGCAAGTGCAGAAAACTCAACGCTATCAGCATGATAGATTCGCTTGGCAATAGCTTCGATTTTTTCTTCGATGCTTACGTTTGATTCATAGCAGAAGCTAAAATCGTTCGGCTCTTCAACCAGGCGAACGACCTCTTCAGCCAAAGCGATGCCACCTTCGCCACCCTTTGCCCACACTTCGGAAAGCGCCACATTAACGCCCAGTTCACGGCACTTGTCCTCAACCAATTTGAGTTCAGACGGCGTGTCGGTGGGAAATGCATTGATGGCGACAACCGCAGGAAGCTTAAAGACCTGCGTGATGTTTTCCACGTGCTGAAGCAAATTGGGAAGCCCCGCTTCAAGCGCGGCAAGGTTTTCTTCGTTGAGGTCGGCTTTTGCGACTCCTCCGTGGTTTTTAAGCGCCCGTACGGTGGCCACGATGACCACGGCAGAAGGCGCGAGTCCCGCCATGCGACATTTGATATCGAGAAACTTTTCCGCGCCCAAATCGGCACCAAAGCCTGCTTCGGTTACGCAGTAGTCCCCAAACTTGAGCGCAAGGCGCGTTGCCATGACCGAATTGCAGCCATGGGCGATATTGGCGAAAGGCCCGCCGTGGACAAAAGCGGGAGTGCTTTCAAGCGTTTGCACCAAATTGGGCTTCAAGGCATCTTTCAGGAGTGCCGCCATAGCGCCCTGAGCTTTCAAATCGGCTGCAGTTACGGGAGCACCCGCATGATTGTAGGCAACGATAATGCGCGCAAGCCGCTCTTTCAAATCGGTGATGCTCGATGAAAGGCACAGTATTGCCATAATTTCACTTGCTACGGTGATATCGAAACCATCTTCGCGCGGCACGCCATTTGCCCGTCCCCCCAGACCACAGGCGATATAGCGCAACTGACGGTCGTTCATGTCCACCGCACGCTTCCACGTGATGTTGCGCACGTCGATGTCAAGCGCGTTTCCTTGTTGAATATGGTTATCAAGCATCGCGGCTAAAAGATTGTTGGCAGCACCAATAGCATGGAAATCGCCCGTAAAGTGCAAGTTGATGTCTTCCATAGGAACTATCTGGGCATACCCGCCACCCGCAGCGCCGCCCTTAACACCAAACACGGGGCCCAACGACGGCTCGCGAAGCGCCACCACGACATTTTTGTTCAGCTTAGCAAGCGCGTCAGCCAAGCCGACCGTGGTAGTGGTCTTGCCCTCGCCTGCAGGGGTCGGGTTAATGGCAGTCACCAAAATCAGCTTCCCATCAGTGGCGGCATTGTTGTTCAAAATGTTGTAATCAACTTTTGCCTTATAGGTGCCGTACCCTTCGATATAGGCAGAATCGAGGGAAAGTTTTTCTGCAATCTCGGTAATGGGAAGGGGCTGGTTAGCTTGGGCAATTTCGATGTCTGAAAGCATGGCGTTCCTTTCTCGGACTTGTCTGCAGCAAGGGGGTTTCTCAGTTGACCTTATTCTACCGCTTCTAGGTCCCATTCCTCGCCGCAAGCGGTGCATGCACAAGATATACGTGTCGTACGGCAGGGCGCGACGGTGTTGGGCGGTGTTAGGCGGCGTTGTGCGGTGTGCGGTGTGCGGTGTGCGACGGCGTGCGACAAGGTGCGCCTGTTGCGTCGCGCGAACAACGCGGAATTATATGTCTGTTCATAATGCGGTGGTACAAGAAAAGGGGTGAAAATGCTGATACCATTTCAAGGTTCAATACAAAGTAAAACTCGAGCGCGGAAACCCCGTTGTGTTTGCAGGAGAAACAAAGGAGCCTTTATGAAACGCACGTGTGCGAAACAAACAGAACAAGCAAAGCAAGCCAGCCAAGCAAAACAAGCCGAACAAGCAAAACACGCACATCAAACCGAACAGCCGAAACGCGCGCGCTTTTTGGTGGCGGCGTTTATTGCGCTTGTATTTCTTGGTGCTGCTTTGCTCACAAGCTCTTGCACAAAGTCGTGTCCCATAATCCCCGAAGGCACCACCATAGGCTCAGGCTCAGGCACAAGCGAGTGCATGGTGGCAACTACCCTAGAGATTATGGCTATCAAAGGTCCTAGCGGCATCGGCATGGTCAAAATGATGGAATCACCCTCCTCATCGTCAACCGATGATCTCAATTACAGCTTCCGTTTAGCGGGAAGCCCCGATGAAGTAATTGCGGCACTCTCGAGCGGCTCGGTAGATATTGCGGCGCTGCCCACCAACCTTGCGGGCAACTTCTACCAAAAGACCAGCGGCGATATCCGCCTTATCGCAATCACCACCTACGGCAACCTTTCGATTGTTGAAGTTGGGGATTCCGTCACAAAACTATCCGACCTTGTTGGGAAAACCATTCATGCAAGCGGGCAAGGCGCCAATCCGCAATACATTCTTGAATACCTTTTGCGTGATGCAGGTTTGAGCGTTGAAAACGAGGTAACAATCGAATGGCACGCCGAAATGAGCGAAGTGCTGGCTTTGTTGGCAACAGGGGAAATCGAAATCGCGCTTTTAGCAGAACCATTCGCATCCACCGCTCTTGCGAAAAACGCTCACACAAGAATTGCCCTTGACCTCAACGATTTGTGGCAAAAAGCAACGGGCTATCCCCCCGTCATGACCGCTATTGTTGCGCGCACCAGCTATCTTGAAGCGCACCTAAGCCTTGTTGACTCTTTCTTGGATGATCTGAGAACCTCAATTTCCTGGGTAGAGGAAAACCCCGCCGAAGCCGCTGCGATGTGTGTGACCCACAACATTATGGCTGATGCTTCGATTGCCGAAGCTGCCATACCACGGGCAGGTCTTACCTTTCTTGAGGGAAAAGACATGGTGCCTCCCCTCACCAATTACTTCGAAATCTTGATGGCAGCTAATCCCGCGTCGATTGGTGGCAATATTGTCGATGACACCTTCTTCTATCAAAGGTAGAATAGACGCACACAAACTTCCGTCGTTGTGAGAAACAGTTGACCGAAAAGAACGAACATAACACCAACAGGCAGCGCACCCATCGGGTATGGCTTCCTTATGAGCGCCCCTCTTCGGTGTGGGTAAGAATTGCCCGCATCGCGCTTGTTTTCGCGGCACTCATAGCACTGTGGTGGCTTGTGTCTTTCTTTGTTGAAAAGACGCTCATCCTCCCAACCCCCCTTGAAGTCCTTGTGCGCCTTGGCGAACTCATTTTCGAGGCGGTATTCTGGAAAAGCATACTGGCAACGTTGGGGCGCATTCTTCTTGGATTCTGTCTGGGAATGACCCTTGGCGCGGTTTTCGCCTTCATCATGTATCGCCTTGAAATCGCAAACCTTGTGTTTGCTCCGATTATTCGCATTATTCAGGCAACCCCCATCGTTTCGTTTATTCTTATTGCTCTTATCTGGCTGCCAACCAATGCCCTTCCTGTTGTTATCTCAGGCATGATGGTATTGCCTATTGCCTGGTCAAGCATTGCAACTGGACTCCAAAGTATCAACTACAACATCCTTGAAATGGCAAGCGTCTTTCGCATCGGGCGCATGCGCATGCTTGCCCGAGTCTTTCTTCCTGCACTCAATCCATCCATCACTGCCGCTGCTATCAGCGGTATCGGGCTTGCCTGGAAGTCAGGAATCACTGCCGAAGTGCTCGCCTTGCCCGCCCTTGCCATCGGACGCGGCATCTACGACGCAAAAATCTATCTGGAAACTCCCGACCTTTTCGCGTGGACTCTCGTTGTCATCGCCTTGAGTTTTGCCCTTGAAGCAGGCTTTAAGGCACTCATGCGCATCTCCGCGCCTCGGGCAGAGGCTATTCCTTCTGCCGTGCTCCCTGCGGTAGCGCCTGCGGAATTGCCCCAGGAATTGTCCGCCGCAATACCCTCGGATACGCAAAACGAAGGGGGCGAACGGCATGCCAACTGAGCACACACCAACTGAGCAACTTCGCCTTGAGCACGTAGATGTCTCTTTAGGAGATGCCCGCGTCCTTGCCGATTTTAGCCTTGCTTTCCCCGAATGTGGTTTCGTTTGTATCACTGGTCCTTCGGGCGGAGGTAAGACTACCTTGCTCAAAGTGATTGCGGGACTTATCGAACCCGACAACGGCACCGTAAGCGGCATCGACAAAACGCGTCTTGCCATGATGTTTGCCGAAGATGTGCTCTTAGACTGGCTGAGCGTTGAAGAAAATATCGCGCTGGTCGTAAAAGATTCATCCCTGGTATCTTCGGCGTGCTCCCAAGCACTTGAGACTGTTGAGCTTAGCGGATACGAAAAGCACTATCCTGTTGAACTCAGCAAGGGGATGCAGCGCCGCGTTGCTCTTGCGCGCGCGCTTGCTTTTGAAAGCGATATACTCTTGCTCGATGAGCCGACCGTGAACCTCGACAACCGTCTAGCTTGTGCCATCATGGCGCGCATCGTTGAGCTGCGCAAAGACCGCCTGACTATCTGTGTCACTCACAACCCTGACCTCATGCAGGGCTTCGCCACCCACACCTACCGCTTCATCGGTTTACCCCTTACCCCAACAGAGTAAGCCACAAGAAAAGTTCTGCCAGCTGAAAAGTCGGCGTACCTGTTGCCGATTGCCCCCCCCATATTCATATCAGACAGCGAGAGGCACCTCGCAGCGTCAAAAAGTTCCGCCAGCTGAAAAGCTGGCGGAACCTAAAAGCTAGTTTCCTGCGGCACGTGAAGCCTGGTATTCTGCTACCAGCTTCTTCGTCACATCACCTGGAGCTTCTTCATAACCATCAACCTCAATCGCATAAGAGCCACTTCCGCGAGAAATCGACCGCAGATCTTTGGTGTAGGTCACCACTTCAGCATAAGGTACGCGCACCTTGATGACGGTATCGCCCGCATCGTTGGAATCGGTACCGATAATACGACCGCGACGCGTAGACACATCCCCCATGACCGCACCAGCATATTCTTCGCCAACCGTAATATCAAGATTCGCCATCGGCTCAAGAAGAATCGGATTTGCCTTTTCGCACGCCGCCCTAAAGCCAATGCGCGCTGCTGTGCGGAAAGCCATTTCGTTTGAGTCAACCGCGTGGTAGGAACCGTCATAGACCGCACATTTGATGTCCACTATCGGATAGCCCGCCAAAAAGCCTTCCTTCATAGTGTCTTGCACGCCTTTGTCAACTGCGGGAATGAACCCGCGCGGAATCCTACCGCCGACAATCTCGTCCAAGAATGCATAGCCACCACCAGGATTAGGCTCAAGACGCAACCAGCAGTCGCCGAACTGCCCAGCTCCACCCGTTTGCTTCTTGTGACGACCCTGTGCTTCGGCAACCTTGCGAATGGTCTCGCGATATGGTACACGCACAGGAAGAAGTTTTGCCTCAACACCGCCTTGGTCTTTCATGCGCGAAAGGATGGTCTCAACTTGGGTGTCGCCCATGGCGGTAAGCACGGTTTGGTGGGTCTCTTCGTTTCTTGTGATGCTTACCGTTGGATCCATTTCAGAAAGTCTTGCCAAGAAAGTTCCTAGCTTGTCTTCTTCATTTTTGTTCGCTGCTTCAAGCGCCACGGGATAAAGCGGCTTCGGTAGTGCCAAAGGCTCGATAACCAAAGAGCCCGATTTTGAAAGGGTGTCGCCCGTGCGCGTTTCGGTCAGCTTCGGAATCGTGATGATATCGCCCGCCTTCGCAGCCTTCACATCGGTCACCTCTTTGCCCATCATGGTATAGAGGTGTCCCAAACGTTCCTTCTTGCCTGTGCGCGCGTTGATAAGTTCCATGCCTGGCTCAAGCACGCCCGAGATAATTTTTACGAAACTAATGCGTCCCACAAAGGGGTCTGACAAGGTCTTAAACACGAAACCAGCAGGTTCGCCGCCCTCGTCAATCGCCACCGCATCTCCGCTTTCAAGATAGAAATGTCCTTGTGAGCGCGGTGAGGGGAAGTAGGTCGAAATGTCTTCCATGAGACCTTCGATGCCTTGCTTGATGATGGTCGAGCCAACGAATACTGGAATGAAAATCTCTTGGGCGATAGCCTTGCCCAGCAAAGATTCAAGTTCTTCTTGGGTCAGCTGTTCTTCCCCATCAAGATATTTCAGCATCAATTCGTCATCAGCTTCAGCAACAAGGTCGCACAGCTTATCGCGCGCAGCTTGCGCGGCGTCGAGATAGTCCGCAGGAATCTCTTCAATAATCTCTTTGTCGCTGTCTGCTGGATGAAGACGCGCTTTCATGCGAATAACGTCGATAACGCCCTTGAAATCGGCATCAACGCCGATAGGAATGGTTACCGCACCCAAGCGCGAGCCAAAACGCGCGTGAAGCGTTGCCATCGCCGCATCAAAATTCGCATGTTCACGGTCGATATGATTGATGAAAACCGCACGGCACAAGCGCATTTTCGACGCTTCGTGCCAGAGCCTGGTGGTCATGACCTGCGGTCCTGCAACAGCATCAACCACAAAGAGAGCCATTTCTGCTGCTTGTAACGTAGCCAGAGTATCCCCAACGAAGTCAGGGTGTCCCGAAGTATCAAGCAGGTTTATCTTGAAATCCTTATAAGGAATCGGTGCGACCGATGTCCCGATAGTGAATTTACGTTTGATTTCTTCCGCATCGTAGTCGAGGTAAGATTTCCCGTCATGAGTTGTACCCATACGAGCCGTTTTCCCCGAAACAAAAAGCATCGCTTCCGCAAGGGAAGTCTTGCCGGCGCCGTCTTGCCCGACCAGTGCGATATTGCGCACATGTTCAGTAGCAGGAGCTGCCATATTGACCACCAACCTTTCACGTCGTGCGATGTGTGCTTTTCATCATCAGAAGCACAGACCGCGGTGAGCCTTACTCGAACATATTTCCAAGACGAAACTCGGGTCTGCAACCGAAGTCAAAACCTAAGCCTCATCCTTTTAGATACCGTCAAAGGTGATTGCGATAGTTTAACGTAAAAACCTAAAGCCCGTCCTGAGAAATCCTTGATTATCGGATAAAGAATGCAAGCAGAGCAGCACCGAGAGCAGCGAGGCGTCAAGAACACACGCTGGAATCCGCATCGACAAGTAAGCAACACAAAGAGCAGTAAAGCTTCGTCGTAGAGAATAGCGCCCTTATAGCTTAATGACCGTATAGCTCAAATATCCTGAACTGATGCCGCTAATTTTGTTAGTTCCCGAAGAGTGCCAGAATTTGTCCTCATTCGGGCTGTCTCCCCAGAAGAAACCTACATGACAATCATCGCTTCCCGTCAGGAAGAACACATCTCCCTTTTCTAAAACCCCTGAAGCAAGCATCTGCGCTTTTGTCCTAAAGGTGTAGTGGGTCACCTTGTTGTTTTGCACCCACGCCATCCAAGTCCCAGCACAATAGGAAGTCCCTCCAAGGTGAGGAATGCGATTGCCGTTCGCACCTGAACGATTGAAAACGCACCACACAAATCCCGTGCAGTTCATTCCTGCTGTTCCGTTATATGAAATATCCCCATTAGGTGAGCGCCAATCATAGGGACGCCAGGGCGTTCCCAGATAGAATTTGGTGCGCTCGTTTTTTGACAGTTCATTCAGAACCGCAGAAGGGCTGATACCCAACACGCTGCAAATACCATGAGGATTCGTCTCTCGATACGCTCGCGCCGTAGACCCTGGAGCAGGTGCTCCTTTGGCGACAATCGTAATTTCGAAGGCCTCCAAAACATGTCCAAGTTTCCCCGTGCCCGCATTTGCACCGTTTTTAGCCCAGCCCATCCATCCGATGTTGGAAACATGGGCACGGTAATACACATCGAAGTATTTTGATAGGTCTCCTGTTAGGCGAATGCCCACCGCCTCAACGCGCTTGGATTGACCCTCGGTGCCCGCAAGGACTCCGTCGCGCTTCCAGCCTTGCCAGCCAACATTTTGCACATGGGCGCGGTATTCAATACCGCCTGAGATATTGCTTTTAACAGAAAGCTTGAAGGCTTCCATACGCAAACCCTGCCCTGTGGTTCCCACTACGCGCCGCCCTGAGCCTTGAGCAAGCCAGCCTTTTGAAGCAACGTGTCCTTGGGAGGTATAGGTCAACTCAACCGAAGGATTAACGGTGGACCAAGGAGCCTTGCTGCCCTTGGCAACTAAGCGCACCTGAGCAGCTTCCATACGACAAGAAAATCCTGTGATGCCAGCTACTTCAGAGTTTTTCGCCCAGCCGAGCCATCCGAAGTTTGCACAATGGACACGATAGTAAAGGTCATATTTTTTGGCAAGCTCACCCGTGAGGCGCATCTGTAGAGCTTCCATCTGACGGGATTGCCCTGTGGTTCCCGCGGTGGCTCCGCTTGATTTCCATCCCTGCCAGCCAATACCTGAAACGTGAGTACGATATTCAATTGAACCTGAATAGTCAGCGTTTGCCACTTGTAGGCAAAGCGCCTCCATGCGATAACCCCTGCCTGTGGTACCTGTTGTTGTACCTTCAGCTACCCAGCCCTGCCAACCTAG